>ERZ827101.804-NODE-804-length-46335-cov-13.678760_pt1 | contig 46335 bp, 43 predicted proteins | sample MGYA00519869_ERZ827101 | MGnify/ENA primary metagenome ERZ827101 (study PRJEB31778, sample SAMEA3449256) | human gut metagenome | biome: human gut; feature: human-associated habitat; material: faeces | place: United Kingdom | collected 2010/2012 ...
GGGCGAGGGTCCACCCGTTCCCATCCCGAACACGGAAGTTAAGCTCGCTTCTGCCGACAATACTTGGCTGGAGACGGCCCGGAAAGATAGGTAGCGCCAACACGAAAGAAGTCACTCATGCGAGTGGCTTCTTTTTTTGTTTATTTTTTGCCTTGACAAGTTTCGCCTGGGAGACTATAATCGCCCAGTTAAAAAATGATGGAGATTTTTATGATGCAGAAAAAAGGTTTATCTTCGCTCTTCCGACCGGTGGAGCTCACGCAGGGAGAATGCTGGAAGACGATTTTGGCGTTTTCTTTCCCAATCATTGTTTCTTATTTGTTGCAGCAGGTCTATACGATCAGCGATGCGGCGATCGTTGGCCAGACATTGACGGCGCAGGAAGTTGCGGGTGTCAACGATACGACGTCGCTCATCTTTATTTTCCTGCAATTTGCCTTCGGCGTCAGCGCGGGTTTTTGCGTGGTCACGTCGTGCAATGTCGGCGCGCACAATCCTGCGGGGGTGCGGCGCTCGCTGACGACACAGATCGTTTTATCCGCCGCGCTGACGGTCATCCTGACGGTGCTTGCGCTGCTTCTGCTCGATCCGATGCTCGCGTGGATCAATGTGACGCCAGACAACGGCGAGGTCTACCGCGCGGCCTATACGTATTGCGCGATCATCTTTGCGGGCATCGGCGCGCAGCTGTTCTATAACTTCATCTGCTCGTTCCTGCGCAGCATGGGCGACAGCGTGACGCCGCTGGCGTTCCTTCTGTTTTCCACGGTGCTGAACGTGGGACTCGACCTGCTGTTTATCATTGTGTTCCGCTGGGGTGTCGCTGGGGCAGCCATCGCCACGGTGAGCGCGCAGCTCATCAGCACGCTGGGCTGCTTTGCCTATGCTTTCTCCAAATATCCCGAGCTGCGCCTGCATCAGGAGGACTGGCAGATCACTTGCCATGATGTGACGCGCCATCTGATCCAGGGCATCCCGCTCGGTCTTCAATTTTCCGTGCTGGCGATTGGCATCATTGTGGTGCAGAGTATCGTCGTCCAGTTTGATATGCTGGGTGGAGCGATGGTTTCCAATGCGGCGCAGAATGGCTTTGGCGCGGCAAACAAGATCAATAACCTCTTGATGACGCCGCTCAATGGCTTAGGCTCCGCGATGACCAGCTTTACGGCGCAGAATCTTGGCGCGGGTGACACAAAGCGCATCAAAAAGGGAACGATCCAGTCGATCATCATCATGCTCATCATGGCGGCATGTTCCATTCTGATTGGCCTCCTGCTGACGATCAACGGCACCTATCTTCACATCTTCCTCAGTGCTGACAAGGTGACGGCGGAGACGCTCCGCTTTGGCAATTCCTACCTCTATATCGACCTGTCGCTCTACGCATTCCTCGGGTTTATCTTTGTCGCGCGAAACTGTGTGCAGGGCATCGGCAAGCCGCAGTTCGTGCTGGGCGCGGGTGCGGCCGAGCTTGTCGCGCGCGTTGCCGTCTGTCTGCTGCTGCCCGCCGCACTCGCGGGCGGCATGGTCAGCGCGCAGGCGCCGCAGGCTGCGGTCTACGGTTTGTGCGTGGCCGATCCCTGCGCATGGATCGCAGCGGACGCCGTGCTGTGTATCCCGTTTATCAAGAATATCATGCGTGAAAACTACGACTATCTTTACGGCAGCGGCCAGAAACTCATTGAGCGATAAAAAGAACCATAAAGTTGCCCCTCCGTATTTTGAATACGGAGGGGCAATTGTTGTCCATAATGAGACGGAGAAATTTGTTGTCAGTCGATGTTCTTCAGACCGTCATATAGATCGTTGAAGGACATTTCCTGACGGCATCTTCCGTAGGAGAGCTCTTTGTTTTCGCCAAATTCCAGCAAGAAGCATTTGGCAAGCTCTTCCACGGTCTGCTCAAGCGTCGTAAAAAACTGTTCATAGGCAAACTTGTTTGCTGCCGAGCCTTCTTCAAAGCAATTCACGATCAGCGATTCGGTCACCTGATCGAGCGGATACATTTTGATGTGCATCAGCTCATGAACGATGATCTCTTCAAAGTTTTCCTCCTGCTTGGGATTCGCAATATTCAGAAGAATGATTGCTTTTCTGTCGGCGCAGTCGATCTTGATGTCGCCGGTTTTCGGCCACGCGGGGTCTTCCACAAATTCAAGGCGGATATCCCACGTGGGTGTGATCCTCAGTTTCCGGATATATTTTTCAAAAAGTGCGGTCAAGGCCTGCTTCTCTGCCATGGTATTCCTCCTGAACGTTTCATTTGCTGCGTCAAAGCGTAACGGATCAGTCCTCGAACCATGCCACGGCGCGGATGGGCGAACCATCGCAGCTTTCGAGCTTGAGCGGGAAGCAGCTGAACGAAAACAACCCCTTGCCGCATTTGTCGAGGTCCTTGAGGTTTTCGATGTTGACGATGTCCTTATTTTGGAAGAGCTTTTTGTGGCGTGTCAGGTTTTCATCCGCGATGGGGTCAAGACCGATCACGTCAAAGCCGATGCCCTTAAAGTCGCCCGCGATGATGTAGTCGAGCGCCGCGTCGTCGAGACAGGGATAGTCGCCAAAGTAGGCATTCGTCCCCCAGCGCTTGTCCCAGCCGAGGTGGAAGAGCAGAAAATCGGCGTTTTCCGCGTCTTTGCCGTATTGCAGGATGCGCTCGAGCGTGATGGCCTTGCCCTCGTTCAAGTCGCTGCACTCGATAACGAGCGCCTTGCCGATGAACTGCGAAGCGGGGAACGCGTCGAGCGTCGTGCGGCCGGCGAACAGATGCGCGGGCGGGTCCATGTGTGTGCCCGTGTGGGTGTACATGGTCAGCTTCGTCTCCTTGAAGCCGTCCTTTTCATAGGTGTTCGCGCCGGCGAAAATGGGTGTCTCCGTGCCGGGATAGACCGGCATATTTTCAGCGATGGTGTGGGTCAGGTCAAGCACGCGCATGGGAACATCTTCCTTTCTGTTGAAATCAAAATCAGAACACGAACTGCACCAGCAGCATATAGCACACCGTGCCGCCCGCGATGGAGAGCAACATTTGCTTTTTCCAAAGGTGCAGGGCGATCGTCACAGCGATGGCGATGAGCTCGGGAAGCCCGTAGGCAAAGTGCATCACGTCGACATTGCGCAGGCAGTAGACGACGAGCATGCCGAAGATCGCGCCCGGCAGCGCTGAGCCGAGGTATTGGATGTACTTGGGCGTTGGCTTTTTCGGGTTGAAGACCAGAAACGGCAGGAAGCGCGTGAGCATCGTGCCGAGCGCGCAGAGGATGATGGTGATGGCCTGTTGTAAGATCGTCATTTTACCGCCTCCTGCGTCTTGGCTTCGACGGGCTTTCTCAGCGCGGTCAGCGCGACGAGGATGCAGATCATCGTGGGAATGAGGAAGTTGTCCGCACCGAAAATGAGCAGACACGCAACACTTGCGATAAGACCGATCCACGCGCTGAAATGGTGCTTTTCTTTGAGCCACTGGTCCATGAAGATGACTACAAACATCGCCGTCATCACAAAGTCGAGCCCCTCAGTATTGAAGCGCAGAAGCCCGCCGAGGATGCCGCCGAGCGTCGCGCCCAGGAACCAGTAAAATTCATCGAGCAGCGAGACGAAGAAGTAGAACCAGCCGCGGTCCGCGCCCTCGGGGATCTCCGCCGTATAGTTGACGCTGAACGTCTCGTCGCACATTGCGTAGATGAGGTAGGGCTTTTTCCAGCCCGTGCCCTTGTACTTGTCGAGCATCGAAATACCGTAAAACAGGTGGCGCGCCTGGATCATCACCGCCGTCAGGAAGACCTGCACCGGCGCAAACGGCGCGAGCAGCATGCTCGTCGCGACAAATTCAAGGCTGCCGCCGAAGATGACGACGCTCATGATCATCGGATACCAGAAGCTGAAGCCCGACGTGCGCATATAGACGCCATAGGTCATGCCGAGAAATAAAAAGCCTGCGAAGATCGGAATGGTGTGCGGAAACGCGGCCTTCAGTGCCGCAACTGCGGGTGATTTGCTGTGCATGGGAACGGGAAACCTCCTCGTGGTGATGAAACGAAGCAGAAATGCGCCGGTTATTTTTGCGCCCGGTGCATAAACTGACCTGAGGTGATACGATGTCCTGTCAGGACGCGCTGCCCGCCGCCGTCAGCGCCGCCGCGGCGGCCATGGCGCAGGGAAAGAGCGATGAAGAGGTCGCGCTGCTCGCCGCCATCTTTACGCAGCTGGGCGACAGCCTTGCGATGATCGTCGCTCTGCGCGCGTGCGAAAAAAGCGGCGGCAGCGAGGCGGAATAAGGGAATCAGTCCTTGGCCGCCTCTTCTTTGTCTTCGTCCTTTTTGCCGCCCAGGGTGATGAACACGCCCGCGACCAGCGTGATGGCCGAGCCGAGCAGGATGCGCGGCGTGAGCGTTTCATTTAAGAAGAGAATGCCGACAAAAATGCTCGTGATCGGCTCAAACGTACTCAAAATCGCTGCGCGCTGTGCGCCGATGAGGAACGTGCCCTTCTGGAAGAGCATGACCGCGCCGATGCAGATCATCAGCGAAAAGGCGAGCGCCGCGAGCCATCCGGCGAGGGTCTGCGGCAGGCAGAGCTGGTGCGAGAAGAGACAGAGAAAGAACATGCAGACCGCACTGATGAGCGCCATGTAGAAGGTCATACGAAAGCCCATGACCTCGCGGTGGCGGAAATGCGCTAAAAGCAGAATGTAGACGGCGTAGGTCACGCCGGACGTCAGCGCCAGCGCGACACCGAGCGGATCGACTGCACCGCTTGGGTCGATGAGAAGCAGAATGCCGAGGGAGCACAGGACCGCGCAGAAAAGCGCTTTTTTCTGCACCCGTTCGCGCAGCACCAGGCCGCCGAGCACCACGATGACGGGATAGGCGAAGTGGAATACCGTCGCCATGCCGGAGGCAAGATAGCGATACGAGCTGAACAGCAGGATCGGCGTGATACAGCAGCCGAAAAAGCCGGTCAGGCTGGTCTCGAGCAGCGCGCCGCGGCTGATGCGCAGCCCGCCCTGCTTTTGGCACAGCAGCGCGAGGACCGGGAGCGAGAGAAGATTGCGCAGAAACACCAGCGACATCGGCGTCACGCCCTGCGCGTAGAGAAAATTCGCGCCCAGCGGCATACAGCCGAAGATGACGGCGCTCAGGATCACGCAGAGATAGCCGAGCCACGGCGTTCGACGTTCCATGATTCTTCCCCCCCCTTTATATGAATAAAGTGAATGCATTTATCATACGCGCGCTTTTCCTTCCGGTCAAGTGGGAAAAAGAAAAACACCGCGTTGACAAATATTCTCGCGGCTGATATGCTGTGATATCATCAGAAAAAAGAGAGGAAAGCTGTCATGTTTCTCTTTTATGTAAACCCGATATTGATCGCTGCGGCAGTCATTCCAGCCATTGTCCTGCTGCGCTTTGTCTACAAGGAGGACCGGCTCGACAAAGAGTCGCCGGGGCTGCTGCTCTCGCTCGTGATTTTCGGCATTCTATCGACATTTGCTGCCATCGTGACCGAGCAGATCGGCGAGACGGTGCTCACGCTGCTCCTGCCGCAGAATTCGACCGCGTACAACGCGCTGCTCTACTTCGTTGTGGTCGCGCTGTCAGAGGAGGGTTTTAAGTATCTGCTGCTCAAAAAGCGCACGTGGTATTCGGGCGAATTCAACTGCCAGTTCGACGGCATTGTGTACGCCGTGTTCGTCTCGCTCGGCTTTGCCCTGTGGGAGAATATCAGCTATGTGCTGATGTATGGCCTCGGCACGGCGGCTGTCCGCGCCGTCACGGCTGTGCCTGGACACGCGTGCTTCGGCGTGTTCATGGGCGCTTTCTACGGCCTTGCCAAGCGCTACGACAACTTTGGCGACGAGTACCGCAGCCGCCGCTGCCGCCGCTTTGCCGTGCTCGTGCCGGTGCTGCTGCACGGCACGTACGACTTCATTGCGACCTATGAGTACGATGGCTACGCCTGGATCTTCGTTGCGTTTGTCGTGCTGCTCTTCGCCGCGGCATACCGCATGATCAAAAAACTCTCGCGCGACGATCGCTTCATCGGCGGCAGCGACTACTACCACTATGACGGCCCGGAGTTCTGAAGAATGAAAAAAGCGCCCGCTCACCGAGCGGGCGCTTTTTCTATTTGAAAGTTATAATTCCATTTCGTACAGCTCGTCGCCGGCCTTGTGGAATCCGGCGCGCTCGAACATGCGCTGCGACTGCGCATTGAACGAGTAGATCTCCGCGTGCAGTTTGGGGATGTGCTGTTCCCTCGCGAGCTTTTGAATTTCACCGATGACGCGCCTGCCGATGTGCTTGTTCTGGAAGCTCTTCGCCACGACGATGTTGATCTCGCCGTCCGGATGCAGGCAGACGTCGCCGCACAGGCGGCCGCGGTACTTGATGTAAAAAAGACTGCCGCGCGCGTTGAGATAGCGGTACATCGCCTTGAGCAGCTTCAGGTCGTACACACTGTCGCGGTTGTCGACCTGCTTGCACACATCCGCATCCTGATACCACGGAAGCGACGCTTTGTAGTTGGGATAATACGGGACGAGCGTGATCTCGCCGTCGACAATTCTGCGTTCCATGCCAGACCTCTCTTAAATGACGATTTTCGGCGGAAACGGGCTCAGATGTGCGCGATGCAGTCGTACGCGATGCGCTCTCCGCCGTCGAAGGCACCGTGAATGACGCCGCAGCGCTGGAAGCCGTATGCTTCCAAAAGCCGCTGCATCGGGCGGTTATCCGCGTGCGTGTCGGCGCGCAGATAGCCGATCTGCGCGGTGCAGAAGTCAAAGCAGGCCTTCGACACGCCACGCGCTTTCCCGTTGGAGGCGAGACGGTGAATCGTGCCGTAGGGTTGATCGAGATGCCACGCGCCGTCTTCGATGACGCGGTAGCTCTCGTCCTCGCCGAGAAAGAGGGCGAATGTGCCGACGATCTCACCATTTTCAAGCATCACATAGCTGCTGCCGCATGCGATATCATAGGTGACGATGCTGCGGTCTGGGTACTCGTCGCCCCATTGCGAGGCATTGCCGTTTGCGCGCATGTAGCGCTTTGCGGCGGCGAAGACGTCCAGCACCGTGTCGACGTCCTGCAAGGTGGTTTTGCGAATTTCCATTTTAGCCCTTGTGCTGCTCGAACCAGCCGGTGATCTCGTTTAAGCGGCGAATGCGGTGCTTGGGCTTGCCGCTGCGGGAGAGCTCGTGGTTCTCGCCGCGGAAGAGCACAAGGCGGCTCTCGACGCCGTGCGCGATCAGCGCGGAGTACATCTGATAGCCCTGATCGACGGGGCAGCGGTAGTCCTCGAGCGAGTGGAGGAAGAGCGTCGGCGTTTTGACCTTGTCGGCGTACTTCATGGGGCTGTGCCACCAGAATTTTTCAACATCCGGCCAGATGGTCGAGCCGCACTGGTCTTCGGAGAAGTCGGGGCCGATGTCGGACACGCCGTAGAAGCTCGTCCAGTTCGAGATCGAGCGCTGGCTGGCGCAGGCGCGGAAGCGGTCGGTGTGGCCGATGATCCAGTTGGTCATAAAGCCGCCGTAGGAGCCGCCGGTTTCGAAGAGGTTATCTGCGTCCATCTCGGGATACTTCTTGAGCGCCGCGTCGCAGAACGCCATCAGATCATCGAAGTCGACCGTGCCGTACTTGCCGCGGATATCCATGAACGCGCCGCGGCCGTCGGAGCCGGTGGGATTGCAGAAGATGACGAAATAGCCACGGCTCGCCCAGTACTGCATCTCGTGATAGAACACGGGACCGTAGACGGTCTTGGGACCGCCGTGAATATCGAAGATGACGGGGTACTTTTTGCCCGCTTCGAAGTCCATCGGCTTTAGGATAAAGCCGTGCACCTCGTGGTCGCCCACGGTGAGGTTGAGGGGGTCAGGCTGGGCAACGTATTTGCCGCGCAGCATTGCGTCGTTGAAGTGCGTGACGCGGCGGCCCGTCTCGTCGTAGAGCTCCTGCGGCTTCATATCCCAGAGCGCGCAGAGGAGCATTTTGCCGTTTTTGCGGTCAAAGCAGTCGACGCTGCCGTCGCGCACGAGGACGGGGGAGACGGCACCGTCTTCGAGCTTGTAGAGCCCCGCGCCGTCGAAGCGCGTCGAGATGAAGTACAGCACGTCGCCGTCCATCTTGAACGCCTGACCGCCGCCGTGGCGGACGTCGCAGCCGACGGATGTGCCGATGGCCTCGCCGTAGACGGCGTAGGGCGTGACGGCAAGCGTCTCGTAGTCGAGCTTGTAAAAGTCGCAGTCCGTGTTCATGCCGAACTTGCCGTCCGCGGCCATGACGAGCAGGAAGGACTTGCCGAGCGCGTATGTCGCGATGACGAAGTCGGGGCGACTCTTGACGACGAGCTCTTGACGGCGCGAGGCAAGGTCGATGCAGTAAAGGTCCTGACCGCCGAAGTGCGCGGGGCGGGGGACGGAGACGTCGAGAAGACTGAAATAGACGGTCTTCTGATCCTCCGCGAGCTGAACATCGGAGACGTTGAAGCCCACATCCGTCAGGCGGGTGAGGGACTTTTTCTTCGCATCGTAGTAGAAGAGACTTTCATACGCGCCGCGCGTGTATGTGCCGCCGTTCCACCACCAGGGTAGCTGAGAGATGACCTCGTAATCCTCGTTTTCCTTTTTGTCGTCAAAGTAGGCTTTCACGAGCTTCTTGTCGCCTTTATAGAGGTCCTCAAAGCCGGGAAAGGTCGAGCCGACGACAAGCAGGTCGCCGTTTTTGAGAGGGAAGACCTGCGAGACGGGGATGGGAAACGTGTAGGCAAGATCGGCCTCGCCGCCGTCAAGCGCGATCTTGTAGAAGCGGCTCGTGAGCGATGGCTCCTTTTCCCCCTCACGGTCGCCCGCGAAAAGAACCGTGTTTTCATCCAAGTAGCAGAACGAGGATTCCTTGCCGCCGCCGGTCAGCGCGCGGACGCGGCCGCCTTTTAAAAGATAGAGGCGGGATTCGTAGCAATTTTTTTCTTTTTTCGCCTGACTCACGATGAAGCAGGCGCTTGTCCCCTCGGGGGAGAACGTCACGTTCGCAAGTGAGCGGACGGCGCAGAAATCGTCAATGGCGATGGGCTTCATGGGAAAACTCCTTTCATCGTCTGCGCGCAGAGCGGCGCAAAATCACGCAAACATCATACCACAGCGACAAATTTATTGCAATCCGCGGCAAAATCCGTCGAAGCGCACAAAAAAACATCTGCGGAAACCGCAGATGTTCACAAAAAATGCCTTGACTTTTCTGTACCCATTTGGTAAAATAAAGCGCTTATAAACGGGAAAGGGCGAGGGAAATTCCCCACCCATTACCGAGAGAATAGCATACCGCGGCAAAAAAAGCAAGATGCAGTTCGCTTTGTTTTACAACAAAGCCGGGTGTGTCGAGCTGAATAGAGCCGCCGCAATACATTCCTTCAAGCGGACAGGGCTTGAAGAAAAGAAAGGCGTGAAGAGCAAAATGGCCAAAGACAAGATGTATGGCAAAACCCTTCGCAAGAATTTCGCCCGACACGAGGAGATCGTGGAGATGCCGAACCTGCTGGCGCTTCAGAAGAAGTCCTACCAGTGGTTCCTCGATACGGGTCTGCGCGAAGTCTTTTCCGACGTCGCCTCGATCTCGAACTACGCGGGCAACCTGGAGCTGAGCTTCATCGACTACAAGATGGACGAAGCACCCAAGTACGACGTGCTCGAGTGCAAGGCGCGCGACGCGACGTATGCCGCCCCCCTGAAGGTGAGTGTGCGCCTCTACAACAAGGAGACCGGCGAGATCAAGGAGCAGGAGATCTTCATGGGCGACTTCCCGCTCATGACCGAGTCCGGCACGTTCGTCATCAACGGTGCCGAGCGCGTGGTGGTTTCCCAGCTCGTCCGTTCCCCCGGCATTTACTACGGCAAGGAGATCGACCTCAAGACCGACCTCCCGCTGCTGACGTCCACCGTCATCCCGTATCGCGGCGCATGGCTCGAATACGAGACCGACGCCAATGAGATGTTCTGGGTGCGCATCGACAAAAACCGCAAGATCCCCATTACCGAGCTGGTGCGCGCCATCGGCTTCAAGACCGACGCCGAGATCCTCGAGCTGTTCGGCGATGACGACCGCGTGGCCGTCACGCTCGAAAAAGACGCCTGCAAGACCTATGAAGAGGCAATGCTCGAGATCTACCGCAAGCTGCGCCCGGGCGAGCCGCCCACGGTCGAGGCCTGCGAGACCCTCATCAACAACCTCTTCTTCGACCCGCGCCGCTATGACCTGTCCATGGTCGGCCGCTACAAGTACAACAAGAAGCTCTCCCTGTGGGCACGTATCCGCGGGCAGAAGCTTTCCTTCCCCGTTGCCGACCCGCGCACGGGCGAGATCATGTTTGACGCCGGCCACATCGTCACCGACGAGGAAGCGCGCGAGATGGATGCCATCGGCGTCAACGATGTGACCATCGAGGTCGATGGCCGTACGATGCGCGTGTTCTCCAACCACATGGTCGATCTTGACCGCTTTGTCGACTTTGACCCCGTGGCCGAGTGCGGCATCAAAGAGCGCGTGCGCGAGAGCGTGCTCAAGGAGCTGCTCGAGCAGTACAGCGGCGAGGAGCTCAAGGAAGCTATCCGCGACAACGCCGACCGCCTCGTCCCCAAGCACATTCTGGTCGACGATATCCTCGCCTCCATCAACTACATGAACGCGCTGGCGCACGGCATCGTCTATAAGGACGATATCGACCACCTCGGCAACCGCCGTCTGCGCTGCGTGGGCGAGCTGCTGCAGAACCAGTTCCGCATCGGCTTTTCCCGCATGGAGCGCGTCATTCGCGAGCGCATGACGATCCAGGATCTCGACATCGTCACCCCGCAGAGCCTCATCAACATCCGCCCCGTCACCGCGGCGATCAAGGAGTTCTTCGGATCGAGCCCTCTGTCCCAGTTCATGGACCAGACGAACCCGCTCGCCGAGCTGACGCACAAGCGCCGTCTGTCCGCTCTGGGCCCCGGCGGCCTTTCCCGCGAGCGCGCGAACATGGAAGTGCGAGACGTGCACTACAGCCACTATGGCCGTATGTGCCCGATCGAGACGCCGGAAGGTCCGAACATCGGCCTGATCTCCTACCTCGCGACCTACGCCCGCATCAATGAGTACGGCTTTATCGAAGCGCCGTTCCGCAAGGTCGACCACGAGACCTGCCGCGTGACCGACGAGATCGAATACATGACCGCAGACGTCGAGGACCAGTACATCGTCGGTCAGGCTGCCGAGCCTGTCGATGAAAACGGTTGCCTCGTCAACCAGCGTATCACCTGCCGCCACCGCGACGAGATCGTCGAGGTCGACCGCGACCGCGTCGACTATATCGATATCTCCCCGCGTATGATGGTCTCCATCGCGACGGCGATGATCCCGTTCCTGCCGAACGACGACGCGAACCGCGCCCTGATGGGCGCGAACATGCAGCGCCAGGCCGTTCCTCTGCTCCGCCCCGAGGCGCCCATCGTCGGCACCGGTATGGAGCACAAGATCTGCATGGACTCCGAGGTCGTCATCCTCGCCGAAGGCGACGGCATCGTCACCAAGATGGACGCGCGCGCCATCACCGTCGCCTACGACAACGGTGAGACGAAGGAATACAAGCTCACGAAGTTCCTGCGCTCCAACCACGGCACGTGCATCAACCAGCACCCGATCGTCGACGTCGGCGAGCGCGTGCATGGCCGCCGTCTGAACGAGAACGGCGTGTGGGAGGATCCCACCGTCCTCGCCGACGGCCCCGCGACCGATCAGGGCGAGATCGCCCTGGGCCGCAACATCCTCGTCGGCTTTATGACCTGGGAAGGCTACAACTACGAAGACGCCGTTCTTCTGAACGAGCGCCTTGTCCGCGAGGACTATTACACCTCCATCCACCTCGAAGAGTACGAGCTTGACGCACGCGACACCAAGCTCGGCCCCGAAGAGATCACCCGCGATATCCCCAACGTCGGCGAAGACGCGCTCAAAGATCTCGACGAGCGCGGCATCATCCGCATCGGCGCGGAGGTCCACGCCGGCGACATCCTCGTCGGTAAGGTCACGCCCAAGGGCGAGACCGACTTGACTGCGGAAGAGCGCCTGCTGCGCGCCATCTTCGGCGAAAAGGCGCGCGAAGTGCGCGACACCTCCCTTAAGGTGCCCCACGGCGAGAGCGGTATCGTCGTCGACGCCAAGGTCTTCTCCCGCGAGGCGGGCGACGAGCTCGGCCCCGGCGTGAACATGGTCGTGCGCGTTTACATCGCGCAGCGCCGCAAGATCCAGCCGGGCGACAAGATGGCCGGTCGTCACGGCAACAAGGGCGTTGTCTCCCGCATCCTGCCGCAGGAGGATATGCCCTTCATGCCCGACGGTACGCCGCTTGATATCGTGCTGAACCCGCTGGGCGTTCCGTCCCGTATGAACATCGGTCAGGTGCTCGAGGTCCATCTGGGCTATGCGGCCAAGACCCTTGGCTACAAGGTCGCAACGCCGATCTTCGACGGTGCGAGCTATGAGGATATCCGCGAAGAGCTCATCAAGGCCGGTCTCGACCCCGAGGGCAAGAGCTGGCTGTACGACGGCCGCACCGGCGAGCGCTTCGACAACAAGGTCACCGTCGGTTATGTGTACTTCCTCAAGCTGCACCATCTGGTCGACGATAAGATCCACGCCCGTTCCACCGGCCCGTACTCCCTTGTCACGCAGCAGCCGCTCGGCGGCAAGGCGCAGTTCGGCGGCCAGCGCTTCGGCGAAATGGAAGTTTGGGCCCTCGAGGCTTATGGCGCAGCTTATACCCTGCAGGAGATCCTGACGGTCAAGTCCGACGACGTGACCGGCCGTGTGCGCACCTACGAGTCCATCGTCAAGGGCCACAACATCCCGCAGCCCGGCGTGCCCGAGTCGTTCAAGGTCCTTGTCAAGGAACTCCAGGCCTTGTGCCTCGATGTTCAGGTCCTCGACCGCGACGGCAACCAGATCGAGCTCAAGGAAGACGAAGACGCGATGGATACGTTCAACCTCGCCCGCATGGACGCCGAGGATGAGCGCCACCGCAGCAACCCCTTCGCCGATGAAGCCGAGCTCGAGGACGCAGGCTTTGAATATGTCGCTGATGATGAAGTCAACGCCGACTTTGCCGGCGACGATCAGGAAGACTGAGAAAAGGAGGAGCATATAGAAAATGAGTTACGCAACGTTTGACGCGATCAAAATCGGCATCGCTTCTCCGGAGATGATCCGTGAATGGTCTTACGGCGAGGTCAAAAAGCCCGAGACCATCAACTACCGCACCCTCAAGCCCGAGCGCGACGGCTTGTTCTGCGAGCGCATCTTTGGCCCCACGAAGGACTGGGAGTGCCACTGCGGCAAGTATAAGAAGATCCGCTACAAGGGCAAGATCTGCGACCGCTGCGGCGTGGAAGTCACGCGCGCCAAGGTCCGCCGCGAGCGCATGGGCCACATCGAGCTCGCCACGCCCGTTTCCCACATCTGGTATTTCAAGGGCATTCCGTCCCGCATGGGCCTGCTGCTCGACATCAGCCCCCGCATCCTGGAAAAGGTGCTGTATTTCGCCGCTTATATCGTCACCGATCCCGGCGAGACCCCGCTGATGCGCAACCAGATCCTCTCGGAGAAGGAATACCGCGATATGCGCGAGAAGTATGAGGACGATTTTGACGCCGGTATGGGCGCCGAGGCCGTCAAGAAGCTCCTCCAGCAGATCGACCTCGAATCCTTGTCCGAGCAGCTCCACGCCGAACTCAAGAGCGCGAGCGGCCAGAAGAAGGCCCGTATCGTCAAGCGCCTTGAGGTCGTGGATGCGTTCCGCATCTCCGGCAACAAGCCCGAGTGGATGATCATCGACGTGCTGCCCGTCATCCCGCCCGAGATTCGCCCGATGGTTCAGCTCGACGGCGGCCGCTTCGCGACCTCCGACTTGAACGACCTCTATCGTCGCGTCATCAACCGCAACAACCGCTTGAAGCGCCTCATTCAGCTCAACGCGCCCGACATCATCGTGCGCAACGAGAAGCGCATGCTGCAGGAAGCGGTCGACGCGCTGATCGACAACGGCCGCCGCGGCCGCGCCGTCACCGGTGCGAACAACCGCGCACTCAAGTCCCTTTCCGACATGCTCAAGGGTAAGCAGGGCCGCTTCCGTCAGAACCTGCTCGGCAAGCGAGTCGACTACTCCGGCCGTAGCGTTATCTGCGTCGGCCCTGAGCTGAAGATCTACCAGTGCGGTGTGCCGAAGGAAATGGCACTCGAGCTGTTCCGCCCCTTCATTATGAAGAAGCTCGTCGAGGACGGCGCCGCCAACAACATCAAGTCCGCCAAGAAGATGGTCGACAAGGGCCGCACCGAGGTCTGGGACGCGCTCGACGTCGTTATCAAGGATCACCCCGTCATGCTCAACCGCGCGCCGACGCTCCACCGTCTCGGTATTCAGGCGTTCGAGCCGGTGCTGGTCGAGGGCCGCGCCCTCAAGCTCCACCCGCTGAACTGCACGGCGTTCAATGCGGACTTCGACGGCGACCAGATGGCTATTCACGTGCCCCTGTCTGCCGAGGCGCAGGCCGAGGCCCGTATCCTGATGCTCTCTGCCAACAACCTGCTGCGTCCTCAGGACGGCGGCCCTGTCACGGTGCCGACGCAGGATATGGTTTTGGGTTCCTACTACCTCACGTTCGAGCGCTTTGAAAACGGCGTTTCCCAGATGGATAACGACGAATTCTGGCCGCAGGACGTCGACTTTGCCCTTGCCGGCAAGCGCTACGACGAGCTGACCGACGAAGAGAAGGCCAGCGTGAATCTGCACGTTTACCGCGACGAGGACGAGGCCATGCTCGCCTACAACGACCACCTCATCGGTATCCACCAGCCCATCCTTGTCCGCACGGTCAAGCAGATGCCGGACGGCACCATGGGCAGCAAAGTCGTGCGCGTTACCATCGGCCGCATCATCTTCAACCGCAACATCCCGCAGGACCTTGGCTTTGTCAAGCGCGTGGATGAAAACGGCGAGCCGACCGAAAACTACTTCGACTACGAGATCACCGAGGTCTGCGGCAAGAAGCTGCTCGGCAAGATCGTCGACCGTACGATCAAACTGCACAACTTCACCATCGCGGCCGAAGTGCTCGATAACATCAAGGCCACGGGCTACAAGTTCTCCACCCGCGCGGCCATCAGTATCTCCGTTGCGGATATGACCATTCCGCCGGCAAAGTACACCCTCATTGCCGAGACCGAGCAGCGCGTCGTCGACATTGAAGACCAGTTCAAGATGGGCTTCATGACCGAGGATGAGCGCTACCGCGCCGTTGTCAAGGAGTGGGAAAAGACCACCGCGGATGTCACTGACGCCCTGCAGAAGAACATGGACCGCTACAACCCCATCTTCATGATGGCGGACTCCGGCGCCCGTGGTTCGATGAAGCAGATCCGTCAGCTGACCGGTATGCGCGGCCTGATGGCCAACACCGCCGGTAAGACGATCGAGATCCCGGTCAAGGCAAACTTCCGCGAAGGTCTGTCCGTCCTTGAATACTTCACCTCCTCCCGAGGCGCCCGTAAGGGCCTTGCCGATACGGCTCTTCGTACGGCAGACTCCGGTTACCTGACCCGCCGAATGGTCGACGTCTGCCAGGATGTTATCATCCGCTCCGACGACTGCGGCGCGACCCGCGGTATTACGATCAGCGAGATCAGCGAGAACGGCCAGGTCATCGAAAAGTTCTCCGAGCGCGTCAACGGCCGCTATCCGGTCCACGACGTGATGAAGCCCGGCACGGACGAGGTCCTCATTTCCAAGGATCACATGATGACCCCCGAGGATGCCGACCTCATGGAGAAGTTCGACATCCACTCCGTCGAGATCCGCACGGTGCTTACGTGCAAGGCCCACAGCGGCGTTTGCGCGAAGTGCTACGGCATGAACCTTGCCACCTCCAAGCCTGTCGGCCCCGGCGAGGCGGTTGGTATCATCGCGGCCCAGTCCATCGGCGAGCCCGGTACGCAGCTGACGATGCGAACCTTCCACACCGGCGGCGTTGCGGGCGGCGATATCACCCAGGGTCTTCCGCGAGTCGAGGAACTGTTTGAGGCGCGTCGTCCCAAGAAGATGGCGACCCTCGCCGAAATCGGCGGTAAGGTCCGCTTCGAAGAGGCGACCAAGGGCAGCCTGCTCAACATCATCGTCACCGCGGACGACGGCGATAACCGCATCTACTCGGTGCCGCACACCGGCCTGCGCGTGAACGACGGCGACGTCATCGCCAAGGGCACGCAGCTGCAGGACGGCGCGCTGTCCCCGCACGATATCCTGCGTATCCGCGGCACGTCCGCCGTTCATGACTACCTCATTCAGGAAGTTTTGAAGGTTTACCGTCAGCAAGGCGTTGACATCAACGATAAGCATATCGAGGTCATCGTCCGCCAGATGATGCGCAAGGTGCGCGTCGAGGAGTCCGGTGACACGAATCTGCTCTCCGGCTCTATGGTGGATCTGCTTGAGTATGAGGATGCCAACGAGGAGATCCGCGCGCGCAATGCCGCGGGCGAGGTCAACGCCGAGACCGGCGAGCCGTTGCAGGAAGCCATTGCCACGCAGCTGCTCATGGGCATCACGAAGGCCTCTCTTGCGACCGACAGCTGGATGTCCGCCGCGTCCTTCCAGGAGACCACAAAGGTCCTGACTGAAGCCGCCATCAAGGGTAAGGTCGACCACCTTGTTGGTCTGAAGGAGAACGTCATCATCGGTAAGCTCATCCCCGCCGGTGCAGGCTTGAACGCCTACCGCGAGTTTGCTGAGGAGATCGTTCCCGAGCCTGAGAAGCCCGAGGAAGAGCCGCACGAGCCGCGCATCATCACGAATGCCGTCGAAGTGTGAGTTAAGACCTCACGTATTGAATAGGTAAAAAGAGACGCGGAATTTTCCGCGTCTCTTTTTTGCCATTTTGGCGGAAAAAGGGAGAGCTTGACAGCCTCTTTTCAAAAGTTTGACGCGCCGGCGCGGAACGCACAAAAAAATTCGGGAAAAGCCCGTCGTTTCAGCGATTATTTTGTGTAGGCAGCCATAAAAAACGCTTGACGGCTTGTGCACCTCATGGTATAATTTCAACTTGCGTGGGTATGTCCCACGGAATTTGTCATACCGTCAGGAGGGACCTGCCGTGACGCCGGATCTGTCCACTTGCCGCAAGGTAGCGGGCATCAAGCAGACGATGCGTGCACTGCGGGAACACCGCGCGGAAAAGCTGTATATCGCCTGCGATGCAGACCCCGCCGTGCTTGCGCCGATCGAAGCGCTCGCACGCGAAGAGAACATCGCGATCGACGATCGCGCCACGATGGCGCAGCTTGGCCACAGCGCGGGCATCGCCGTTGGTGCGGCGGTGATCGCCGTTCTGAGAAACTAAGGTTTTTTCGGGATATTTTACCGATATCCTGTAAAAAATATATATCACATCATTTCAGGAAAGGAGAAACAAGAATGCCTACTTTTAACCAGTTGGTTCGCAAGGGCAGACAGCAGTCGACTTACAAGTCCAACTCCCCGGCTCTGCAGTATGGTCTTAACACGCTGAAGAACAAGGAGACCGACCTCGCCTCTCCCCAGAAGCGTGGCGTTTGCACCGCAGTTCGTACTGCGACCCCGAAGAAGCCGAACTCCGCTCTTCGTAAGATCGCCCGTGTCCGCCTCACCAATGGCTATGAGGTCACCGCTTACATCCCCGGCGTCGGTCATTCCCTGCAGGAGCACTCTGTGGTCATGATCCGCGGCGGCCGTGTTAAGGACCTCCCTGGTGTGCGTTACCACATCATCCGCGGCACTCTGGACGCTCAGGGCGTGCAGGGCCGTATGCAGTCCCGTTCCAAGTACGGCGCCAAGCGCCCGAAGCAGAAGTAAGGCTGCGACCTTGAAATGAGCTTTGCCGAAAAGGTTTGATATATATTTTTGTGTCATTCACCTCTTTGGCAGGCCGGAACACGATGGGGGAGAGCCCCATTCGCGAGTACCTATGATTTCTAAATTATAAGAAGGAGGGAAGCAAAGTGCCCAGAAGAGGTAATGTTCCCAAGAGAGAAGTTCTGCCCGATCCTATGTACAACAGCGTCCTGGTGACCAAGCTCGTCAACAGCGTGATGCTCGACGGCAAGAAGGGCGTCGCCCAGAAGGTCGTCTACAGCGCGTTCGACATGATCAAGGACAAGACCGGCAACGAGCCTCTCGATGTTTTCAACCAGGCCATGGAGAATATCATGCCCAGCCTGGAGACCAAGTCCCGCCGCGTCGGCGGTGCCACCTATCAGGTGCCGATGGAGGTCCGTCCCGCCCGTCGTCAGACCCTCGGTCTGCGTTGGCTGACGGCCTATGCCCGTGCCCGTGGTGAGCGCACCATGGCCGAGCGTCTGGCCGGCGAGATCATGGATGCTGCCAACAACAGCGGCAGCGCCGTGAAGAAACGCGAAGATACCCACAAGATGGCCGAATCCAACAAGGCATTCGCCCACTTCCGCTGGTAACGGAGGAACGAGAGAATTATGGCAAGAAAAGTCTCTCTGGAAAACACCAGAAATATCGGCATCATGGCCCATATCGACGCTGGCAAGACCACGACTACCGAGCGTATTCTGTACTACACCGGCGTCAACTACAAGATCGGCGAGACCCACGACGGTACCGCCACGATGGACTGGATGGCTCAGGAACAGGAGCGTGGTATCACCATCACCTCCGCTGCCACCACCTGCTACTGGAAGGGCAGCAAGAACCAGTTCCCGCAGACCCGCTTGAACATCATCGACACCCCGGGCCACGTCGACTTCACCGTTGAGGTCGAGCGCTCCCTGCGCGTTCTGGACGGCTCTGTGACCGTTCTCTGCGCCAAGGGCGGCGTTGAGCCCCAGTCTGAGACTGTGTGGCGTCAGGCCGATAACTACAAGGTCCCCCGCATGATCTACGTCAACAAGATGGATATCATGGGTGCGGACTTCTACAACGTTCTGCACATGATCCACGACCGTCTCAAGTGCAACGCTGTCCCCATCCAGCTGCCGATCGGCTCTGAAGATACCTTCAAGGGCATCATCGACCTGGTGGAGATGGACGCTGATATCTACTACGACGAGCTCGGCAAGGACATGCGCGTCGAGGAGATCCCCGAGGACATGCTCGAGCTCGCTCAGGAGTATCGCACCAAGCTCGTTGACGCTTGCGCCGACCTGAACGACGAGATCATGGAGCTGGCGCTCGAAGAGAAGCCCGTTCCTCAGGACCTCATCCGCAAGACCATCCGTCAGGCCACCATCGACAATAAGATGGTTCCTGTCACCTGCGGTACCTCTTACAAGAACAAGGGCGTTCAGAAGCTGCTGGACGCGATCGTCGACTACATGCCGTCCCCCGTGGATATCCCCGCGATCGACGGTGTGAACCCCGATACCGGTGAGGAAGATGTCCGTCACGCGGACGATAACGCTCCGTTCTCCGGTCTCGCGTTCAAGATCGCGACCGACCCGTTCGTCGGCCGTCTGTCCTTCGTTCGCGTGTACTCCGGTATTTTGAATACCGGTACCGCGGTTCTCAACTCCACCAAGCATCAGAGAGAGCGCATCGGCCGCATCCTGCAGATGCACGCCAACCACCGCGAGGATATCGAGTGCTGCTACGCCGGCGACATCTGCGCCGTCATCGGCCTCAAGAACACCACCACCGGTGATACGCTCTGCGATGAAAAGGCTCCGATCATCCTGGAGTCCATGGAATTCCCCGAGCCCGTGATCCGCGTCGCCATCGAGCCCAAGACCAAGGCCGGTCAGGAGAAGATGGGCATCGCACTGATGAAGCTGGCTGAGGAAGACCCGACCTTCAAGACCTACACCGATGAAGAGACCGGTCAGACCATCATCGCCGGTATGGGTGAGCTCCATCTGGAGATCATTGTCGACCGCCTGCTCCGTGAGTACAAGGTCGAGGCGAATGTCGGCGCTCCTCAGGTCGCCTACAAGGAGACCATTACCAAGGCTGTCGATCAGGATACCAAGTACGCCCGTCAGAGCGGTGGTAAGGGTCAGTACGGTCACGTCAAGATCCATGTCGAGCCCAACGAGTCCGGCAAGGGTTACGAGTTTGTCAACGCCCTCGTCGGCGGCGCGATCCCCAAGGAATACGTTCCCGCGATCGATGCCGGTATTCAGGGCGCCATGCTCTCCGGTGTTCTCGCCGGTTACCCGGTCGTCGACGTCAAGGTCACGCTGTACGATGGTTCTTATCACGAGGTCGACTCCTCTGAAATGGCGTTCAAGATCGCCGGCTCCATGGCCTTCAAGGAGGCCTGCCAGAAGGCCGGCCCGACGCTGCTCGAGCCGATCATGAAGGTCTGCGTCATCGTCCCCGACGAGTACATGGGCGACGTGATCGGCGACCTCAACTCCCGCCGTGGTCAGATCCAGGGCTTCGAGGCCCGCAGCGGCGCGCAGCAGATCGACGCTTTCGTTCCTCTGGCTGAGATGTTCGGCTACGCGACTGACCTCCGCTCCTGCACGCAGGGCCGTGGCCAGTACACGATGGAGCCCGCGCATTATATCGAGATCCCGAAGAACATTCAGGAGAAGATCATCAACCAGCGCACGAACCGCGCCTGATAAAAAGGTATTGCAAAATACCGCGTTTTACGGTAAAATACCGGTGTATGTAAATGACACCGGCAAACAACGAAATTTTTTCATAGGAGGATCACTCTAATGGCTAAGCAGAAATTCGAGCGTACCAAGCCCCACGTAAACATTGGTACCATCGGTCATATCGACCATGGTAAGACCACCCTGACCGCCGCGATCACCAAGTTCCTCGCCATGCAGGGCGGTGCTGACTACACCGATTACAGCTCCATCGATAAGGCTCCGGAAGAGCGCGAGCGTGGTATCACCATCAACACCGCTCACGTTGAGTACCAGACCTTCGACCGTCAGGGCCACAACTACAAGACCGGCGAGGATGGCCAGATCCAGGGTCGTCACTATGCCCACGTCGACTGCCCGGGCCACGCCGACTATATCAAGAACATGATCACCGGCGCTGCTCAGATGGACGGCGCTATCCTGGTCATTGCCGCTTCCGACGGCCCCATGGCCCAGACTCGTGAGCACCTGCTGCTCGCCCGTCAGGTCAATGTGCCTTCCGTTCTCGTTTTCCTGAACAAGTGCGACCAGGTCGACGATGAAGAGCTGCTTGAGCTCGTCGAGATGGAAGTCCGCGAGATGCTCGACTTCTACAGCTTCCCCGGCGACGAGACCCCGATCATCCGCGGCAGCGCTCTGAACGCCCTGATCTCCGAGTCCAAGGACATCGACGCTCCCGAGTACAAGTGCATGCACGAGCTCATGGACGCTGTTGATACCTGGATCCCCACGCCCGACCGTAAGGCCGACCAGCCGTTCCTGATGCCCGTTGAGGACGTCTTCACGATCTCCGGTCGTGGTACCGTCGCTACCGGCCGTGTTGAGCGTGGCCAGCTGAAGCTCGGCGAGGAAGTCGAGATCATCGGTCTGACCGACGAGCGTCGCAAGACCGTCGTCACCGGTATCGAAATGTTCCACAAGCTGCTCGACTACGCCGAGGCTGGTGATAACATCGGTACCCTGCTCCGTGGTGTTGCCAAGAACGAGATCGAGCGCGGCCAGGTTCTGTCCAAGCCCGGTTCCATTCACCCCCTCACCAAGTTTGTTGGTCAGGTTTACGTCCTGAACAAGGACGAGGGCGGCCGTCACACCCCGTTCTTCAACAACTATCGTCCTCAGTTCTACTTCCGTACCACCGACGTCACCGGCGTCATCACCCTGCCCGAGGGCACCGAGATGTGCATGCCCGGCGATAACGTCGACATGAAGGTCGAGCTGATCACCCCGATCGCTATCGAGAAGGGTCTCCGCTTCGCTATCCGTGAAGGCGGCCGTACCGTTGGTTCCGGCGTCGTCATCGAGACCGAGGCCTAATTGATCCACTGAGGGTCATCCAAAGACTTCAAAAAGCAGCAGGCCGCAAAGGCCTGCTGCTTTTCTATTATCGAAAGTGCAAAGGAAGTGCGAAGCCAGCGGCTTCGCACTTCCTTTATTCATATTTGGCCCAGACCCAGCGGTCAAAATCATCCGCACGGAAGGCGGCGAGCTTTGCTGCATAGTCCGCGCTGACCGCAGTAAAGCGACGAAGCCCGTCGTTCATCTGCACCAGCGGGTCGATGCTGCGTTTTTTGGCGGAGACCTTGACGGCGTAAGTACCCTCCGGCTTTTCTGCGCCGGACTGTGTGCCGGTGATGCGGCGATAGTCCTGCCAGTGCGCGGCGAGGACCGGATCAGAGAGGAGCAGGGCGATGACATGAGGTTCGTCGAGGTAGAGATCATCCACCGTCAACACATTGCGCTGCCGTGCCTCACGCAGGAGATCGGCCAATGCCTGCATGCTGAAGCGGTCCTCATCGGAGACAAACCACTCCGACTGCCGCAGCGAGAGCTGGGTAAAGATGTCGGCAATCTCCGCGTGCGCAAAGCAGAGCTCATCGACGTTTTCCTCGTTTTTGCCGACAAAGATGTCGTCAAAAATGCGTTTCAGTTCTACTTTTGGACAGTGGAAGACAAGATGCGCGTTGCCGAGCGTATATTCGAGTCGGTCGGCGGAGAGACGGGGCGAATCGTTGTCGGCGATGGGATAGCGGTGGTAGTCGTCCACATCGTCGAGCGTCAGGCCACTTTTATCGAGCAGCGCTATGAGTTCCGGCGACGAGGCGATCATCATGCGTGTGCGGCTTTCGGTCGATTCCTGCCGCATGTGGTCACCGTTCAGAAAGTCGACCACGTGGGCGAATGCGGGCGTCGCAATGTCATGCAGTAGTCCCGCGACAGATTGCTTCAAGTCATGCGTGAAGTGCCAGACGATGGCCGCTGTGCCGAGCGAATGCGTATAGCGCGAATACGGCGCAACGGCGTCGCGGTAGATGGGATAGGCCGTGTATTCGCAGCCGCAGTGCATGCCGACGCGCAAAAGCCGCTGCATCACAGGCGTTTCGGCCATGGCGAGGAGCTCCGGCGGCAGGGAAACGGTGTAGATATTGGTATACATAATATCCTTTCCAAAAGAAAAGCGCCTTGCCGCGGCAAGGCGCTTTTTTGATTGAATCAGCCGATCTGGCGGGTCTCAACGGTCTCGTCGCACTCGACGCTGTCGATCTGCGCGCCGAGGTTGCGGAGCTTGCCGATGATATCCTCATAGCCGCGCTCGATATAGTGGACGTTCGAGACCTCGCTCGTGCCCTCAGCGGCCAGCGCGGCGATGACCATGGCGGCGCCCGCGCGGAGATCGTAGGCCTGCACGCTCGCAGCGGTCAGGTGGTCGACGCCTTCGATGACGGCGCTGCGGCCCTCGACGCGGATCTGCGCGCCCATGCGCGTCAGTTCGCCGACGTAGCGGTAACGGTTGTCCCACACGCCCTCGGTGACCATGCTCGTCCCCTCGGCAAGGCAGAGGGCAACGGTGATCTGTGGCTGCATATCGGTCGGGAAGCCGGGATAGGGCAGCGTCTTGACGTTGGTGCGGCGAAGCTTGCCCGAGCGGCGCACGAGCAGCGTGTCGTCCTGCTCCTCGACCTGCACGCCCATCTCCTGGAGCTTGGCGGTGATGCAGTCCATGTGCTTGGGGATAATGCCGCGCACGAGGACTTGTCCGCCGCAGGCGGCGACAGCCGCCATGTAGGTGCCCGCCTCGATCTGGTCGGGGATAATGGCATACGTGCCGCCGTGGAGCTTGTCCACGCCGAAAATGCGGATGGTGTCGGTGCCGGCGCCCTTGATGTTCGCGCCCATGGAGTTTAAGAAGTTGGCAAGGTCGACGATATGCGGCTCCTTGGCAGCGTTTTCGATGACGGTGGTGCCGTCGGCGAGCGCCGCGGCCATCATAATGTTCATCGTCGCACCGACGGAGACCACGTCGAGGTAGACGTTCGCGCCCTTCATGCGGTCGCCGCTTGCCTTGGCGCAGATGAAGTCGCCCTCGCGCACCTCGGCGCCCATGGCGGCGAAGCCCTTGACGTGCTGGTCGATGGGGCGCACGCCGCCGAAGTTGCAGCCACCGGGCATCGAGACCTCGGCCTCGCCGAAGCGGCCGAGCAGCGCGCCGATGAGGTAGTAGGAGGCGCGGATCTTGTGCGCGAGCTCCTGTGAGACCTGCGTGGTAGCAATATGGCGGCAGTCGATCTCAACATCGCTGCGGTTGAGGAAACGGACATTCGCGCCGAGCTGCTCTAAAATTTTGAGCAGCGCGGTCACGTCGGAGATCTGGGGAATATTTTCGATGCGGCAGACGCCGTCGACCAGAAGGGCGGCGGGAATGATGGCGACCGCGGCGTTCTTCGCGCCGCTGATGTGCACTTCACCAAAGAGCGGATGACCGCCCTGCACGATGTATTTCGTCATAGTAACTCCTTAATAAGAGACGGTGAGACTTCTTTTCCTTATCGTAAAAACAGCAGGGGAAAACCGCCTGCTCATGGTATTCACATAATACATCAACAGTATACCAAAAAAAACAGAAAAAGCAATGCTGCGCAGAAAGAAATTAGAAATGCTGCAAGAAAAATTTCATTCTCGTGTGATCTCACCGGTCTTGCAGTTCACATAATAACTACTGACATCCGTGGAGATGCGCCACACGCCTTGCAGCCGAAGCGGCGAGGCAGACGACGTCTGGAGAAGATACCCTTCGTCCAGCGCTCGGACCTCGGTACATACGACGCCCGAAACGCTGCAATAGTCCAGAAAATGCACAAGCGCGTCGACCGCGTCGAGGCCGTCTGTGCGGCGGCCCTCGTCGAGCGCGGGCAGAAAGGTACCGGAAACGCCGGTGAGCGAGCTGTCAGAAAACGTGAGCGTCAGCGAGGCGTTAAAGATGAGCTGACCTTTTTCGCTGCGCATGCCCGTGACGCTGCCGCTGCCATCCGTGAGCTGGGAGGTGAGAAAAGTGTAGCCAAACGTTTTGAAAAGCTGCTTGCTAAAGCTCTCGGGATCGTCGACCGGGCGGGAGAGAAGCGCGTCGGCCGTGCCGCCGGAGCGGATGGAACACGAGCCGTATTCGCCGGTGAAGCGGCTCACACCGCCGCCGGAATCGCTGCTCTCGGCAGTGCCGAGCAGGGCGGAGGCGAAGGCCTCTTCGCGTGCGGCGTCACGCTCAAGCGAGAGGGAGAGGTGTGCTTCCTCATCGGGCAGCAGCGCGCGGTCAAAGGCGACGCCATTTTTTTCAAAAAGCGTGCAGAGCTGCTCGACGCGGCGCTCGTTCGAGTCGCGCTCCTCGGCGCGGCGGCTGAGCAGCAGGAAGAGCAGAAACACGTTGACGAGCAGCAAAATGACGATGACGATATTTTTGAGCCGCGAGGTTTTCATGTTCGGGCGTCCTTTCCGGAAAGATCAGTCGGCAAACCAGCCGACGCCGACGGTGTCCGCGCCGTGCTCGTCGTAGCAGACGTGCAGCTCGGCGCTCAAATATTTGCTGTCCGCGATGGCCGCGGCCTGCCGGATGGGCAGCAGCAGTGCGGGCGAATCGCTGAGCGTATAGCTGCGGCAGTGGAGGAAAAATTCCGTGATGGTCTGGTCTTCGATCGTGACCGTAGCGGCGTGGCTGCCGTCGGAAAAGCGCAGCGGCGTACCGCCGACCGCGTAGTCGAAGCTCACGGTGAAGCGTTTGTTGCTGCTGTCGATCTCGCTGAGATAGAGCTCGGCGTCGCCGCTTACGTCGCGAAGCAGCGTGAAGGCGAGGCGCTGCGCGCCCGCGACGGCTTCGAGCATCGTGGGCTTTCCGGTCGAGGCGGCGGAGACATAGTAGAGCGAGCCCGCCTCGGCCTCGTCCGCGCCCTGATAGAAGACGCTGCCGTCGGGTTCAAGGCGCAGCGTGCCGTAGACCTCTTTGATAATGGTGTTGTCGGAGGAGTCGGTATAGCCGCTCTCCGTGTGGGGGTTGAACTCCGCAAGGCGCAGAAATGCGGCCTGATCGGTGAGGGCATTGCCCGCCGAGAGCGTGTAGCGCTGCGGCGGTTCGCTGAAAATGAGCGTGTAGGGCGAGAGCTGAGAGAACTCGCCCGAGAGCGAGAACGCAAAATCTGTGCCGTTGCCATCGAGCGAGGCGAGCGCTTCGCGCAGTGTCGCGCTGCTTACCGCCGTCCGGCTGACAAAAAAGCCCTGATCGGCGTCCTGCAAATAGAGCGTTGCGCCGTTTTCCGCGGGGCAGAGCACAAGCCGCGTGACGCGCAGGAGCGAGGACTCCGGCGCGTCGTTGACGCCGAGAATGCGGCTGAGCACTTCGAGCGGCGTGGGAGCCTCCAGATCGAGGTAGATGCTGCTCGCGTGCAGTGCGGTGAGCAGCTTTTCGCCGCTGCACGCTTCATAGGTAGAGGTAGAGCCGAGCGCCTCGCCGAAAAACGCGCCGGCGAGCTCAAAATCTGTGTCGAGCGTCGTGATGGCGCTGAGCCCGTAGCGGGCGTATTCGTTCGTGAACACCACGCGCACGGGGAGCGCGAGCTCGGTCAGATCGGTGGTGACGGCGGTATCGGTCGAGGTGTCGCCCGCGAGCCAGTCCTGCGCGAGCTCGTAGGGCGTCTTGCCCGCAAGGTCGCCGACAAGCGGCGTCTGGATCAGAAGCAGTACGGCAGTAACGGTCAAAACGGCGATCGCGGCGTTTTGCAGATGGCTCATGAGCGTGGCGTTCTTATTCATGGGAATCCTCCCCGCCGATGGGCTGGGTGATGGGCAGCTCTAAGCGGACGGTCGTGCCGGGGCCGGGGCGGTCAACGAGCGTGAGCGAGCCGTGGTGACGCTGGACGATCTCCGTCGCGATGGAAAGGCCGAGGCCTGTGCCGCCGGATTCGCGCGATCTTGCCTTGTCGACGCGGTAGAAGCGCTCGAAAATGCGGCTGCGGTCGGCCTCGGGAATGCCGATGCCGTCGTCCGCGACCTCCATCCAGACAGTTTCGCCCTCGCTGCCCGCGGTGACACGGATGTGGCCGCCGTCGGGCGTGTACTTGACGGCATTGCTGAGGACGTTGAGCATGACCTGCTCGATGCGGCCGCGATCGCCCATGATGAGCGGGAGATTTTCGGTATAGTCGTGCGTGAGCTCGTGCTTGTGGCGGCGGGCCTCAAGCTCCGTCGAGCGGAGCACGGAGTCGATGGCGGCGGAGAAGGGGAAACGCACCATGTTCATTTCGCTGCGTCCGGAGTCAAGGCGCGAGAGCGTCAGAAGGTCCTGCACGATGTGGGTCATGCGGTCTGTTTCGCTGATGACGACATCGAGGAAGTCATTTTCCGTCTCGCGGCTCAGATCGTCGCCTGCCTCGCGGATGGTCTCGGCATAGGAGCGGACATTTGTGAGCGGCGTGCGCAGCTCGTGGGAGACATTGGCGACAAATTCCTTGCGGCGCTCCTCGGTCTTGCGGTGCTCGGTCACATCGTGCAGCACGATGAGAACGCCGCCGCTCTCCTCATCGGAGAAGGGAGCGAAGTAGAGCTCCACGCTGCGCTCGCCGACAGTGAGCTCGCCCTCAACATAGTCGCTGCGCTGCATGGTGATGACATGGGAAAACGGGCAGATGGATTCAAACAGCTCGCTGTACACGCACTCGTCCGCCGTGCGGCCTAAGAGCTCGCACGCGGCGGGGTTGCAGTGGATGAGTTTGCCGCTGCCGTCGTAGGCGACGACGCCATCGCTCATGTGGAGAAACAGTGTGTCGAGCTTGTTGCGCTCGTTCTCCACGGCTTCGAGCGTGGAGTGGAGCACGGACGCCATGTCGTTGAATGTGGTGGTCAGAACGCCGATCTCGTCCGTCGATTCGACAGCAAGCGTTTCGTCGAAGTCGCCGGTCGCGATGCGCTCGGCGCCCTCGGTCAGTTTTTCAATGGGGTCGATCATGGTCTTGGCGAGCAGGAACGACAAAAGAACCGAGACGAGAAGACCGACGAGCAGTGCTTGCAGAATGATGATCAGCAACTCGGAGTTCAGCGACGAGACCGTGGTGCGGCTGTCGCGGATGTAGATGATGAAGCTGTTGTCGCCGCCGGAGATGGGGATGGCAACATCCATATAGCTTGCGGCAAGGTCGCTGTGGTCGCCGACCTCGCCGTTGCGCGCGGTGAGGATATTTTCCGTCTGCTCAAGCAGCTGGCCGTCCTCGTTGCTCGAAGCAAGCACTTCGCCGCTGCGGCCGTCGAGAACATAGTAGTTGCGGTTGCGCGAGTCAATGCTCAGTGTGCCGGAGTAGGCCTCGAGCATCGTTTGCAGGCGCGCGGCGCCGTCCTCCTGCGCGGCCTCTTCGCGCAGTGAGCTCACGAACGCGGCGTTGGACTCGCCGAACACTTCGCTCATCTGCTCGTAAAAATCGTCAATATAGAAGTTCGTGACGCTGGTCATCAAAAACGCGCCCACCACCGCCATCAGCGAGGTGACGAGCAGCAGCATGATCATCACGAGCTTCATATGCAGGCTGCGGAACATAGCAGGAGACTCCTTTCCCGGAAAAGTGCGCGCAACTTACGCCTGCGCGGAGAAATAATAGCCCACGCCGCGGCGCGTGAGGATGTAGGCCGGCGCGGCGGGGTTGTCCTCAATCTTTTCGCGCAGGCGGCGGACAGTGACGTCCACCGTGCGCGCGTCGTCGCCGACGTAGCCGTAGTTCCAGACCTGCTCCATCAGATCGACGCGGGAGAAGACCTTGCCGGGGTGGCTGGCGAGGAACGTCAAAAGCTCATACTCACGCTGCGTGAGGTCGATGGGCACGCCGTTTTTGCGCACCTGAAAGCTGTCGGTGTTGATGGTGATGCCGCCGCCGGCGCTCATGGCGTTGTCCTCCGCCGCGGGGGCGGAGAGCATCGTTGTGCGGCGGATGTTCGCCTTGACGCGCGCGAGCAGCTCGCGCATGGAAAAGGGCTTGGTGATGTAGTCGTCCGCGCCGATCTCAAGGCCCAAGATCTTGTCCTCCTCCTCTTCGCGCGCGGTCAGAATGATGACGGGCACGTTGTCGCCCTCGGCGCGCAGCGCGCGGCAGACGTCAAAGCCCATCATTTTGGGCATCATTACGTCGAGAAGAATGAGGTCGGGCTTTTTCTCACGCGCCATGGCAAGGCCCGCCTCGCCGTCGTAGGCCTCGAGCGTGTTATAGCCCGTACGCTGGAGGTTGAAGCGGATGATATCGACGATGTTTTTCTCATCCTCGACAATGAGGACGGTCTTCTTCTGTTCCATCAGTTCTCTTTCTCCTGTCTCTCTTTTTGCGCTGTGCGCAGGGCGTGGACCTTGAGGATACCGCAGACGGTCTTCGCATCTTCAATCTCGCCGCGCATGACGCGTGCGAGCATGTCGGAAAACGGCGTGCGGTAAAGCTCTAAAAACTCGTCCTCGTCGGGATTTTGCTCGCCGAAGCTCAGCCCCTCGGCAAGATAAAGGTGCAGCACCTCGCTGTTGCAGCCAGGGGAGACGAGGAGCTTGCCGAGATTCGTCATGCGCTTCGGCGTCGCGCCTGTTTCCTCCCTGAGTTCGCGCAGCGCGGCTTCGTCGGGGTCCTCGCCACGCTCCAATTTTCCCGCGGGAATTTCCTCAAGCACACGGGAGAAGACATAGCGATACTGCTTCACGGTGAGCACATTGTCATTTTCGTCAAGGGCGACGATGGCGACGCCGCCGGGGTGGTCGGCGACTTCGCGTACGCTCGTTCTGCCGTTGGGCAGGAGCACGTCGTCGCGGTAGATATGCAGAATTTTTCCCTCGTAGATCGTCTCGCGGGAAAGCTGATGTTCGGTCAGATCCATGATAAAGCTGCCTCCTGAGTGCGGCGGATCGCCGCCAAAGCATGGGATAGATATCAAAATTATAGCACGGCGGCGGGCGGAATTCTACTATAAATTAAAGTGGATGGGCAGAATAGAGCGGAATGCGGCGTTTTTTCGAATTGTTACGTTTTTGTGACAGCCCTTGTGCTGGGCGAAAAAGTATGCTACACTATCATGGAAGCGCAAAGGAGGCGATGTGCCGTGGCGGAGAAAAAGGGGATAAAAATCGCGGCGCAGAACCGCAAGGCGTTCCACGACTATTTTGTCGAAGACCGCTACGAGGCGGGCATCGAGCTCAAGGGCACGGAGGTCAAGTCCATCCGCGCCGGCACGCTCAATCTGAAAGACAGCTATGTCATCGTCAAAAACGGCGAGGCGAACGTGCTGTCGATGCACATTTCGCCCTACGACAAGGGCAATATCTTCAACCATGACCCCGACCGGCCCAAAAAGCTCCTTCTGCACAAGCGCGAGATAGGCAAGCTCTATTCGCTCGTCAAGCAGGACGGCTACGCGCTGATCCCGCTGAGCGTTTACTTCAAGGACGCGCGCGTGAAGGTCGAAGTCGGCGTGTGCAAGGGTAAGAAAAACTACGACAAGCGCGAGGACGCCGCCAAGCGTGACGCCAAGCGCGAGATCGACCGCGCGATGAAAGCGCGGAGATAAGGAGAGAAATTATGGCAAATCCGATCGTGACCATCGAAATGGAAAGCGGCGCGGTGATGAGCGGCGAGCTCTATCCAGAGATCGCGCCCAACACCGTCAACAACTTCATCGCGCTGGCAAACTCCGGTTTTTACGACGGCGTGGTGTTCCACCGCGTCATCCCCGGCTTTATGATTCAGGGCGGCGACCCGGACGGCAACGGCACGGGCGGTCCCGGCTACGAGATCAAGGGCGAGTTTTCCGCCAACGGCTTCAAGAACGACCTCAAGCACACGCTGGGCGTTCTCTCGATGGCGCGCACGATGATCCCCGACAGCGCGGGCAGCCAGTTTTTCATCATGGTGGCCGACGCGCCGCACCTTGACGGTCAGTATGCGGCGTTTGGTAAGATCACCGAGAATGCGCAGGCCGCTGTGGACATCTCCCGCGTGAATCGCAACATGTACAACGACATGCCGAAAAAGCCACAGGTCATCAAGACCATCCGCGTGGATACGCAGGGCGTTGACTATCCCGAGCCGGAGAAGATGTAATTTCATTTCCTTTTGCTTTCGCATACCTGACGGGTTTCCCGTATTCGCGGCGCACTTGTCGTACGCCGCTCACACGGGGGCGTACCGGTTTCGACGGGGGTGTGGAGGCAGGATAAGCGGGCAGAGGCGCCTGGCCTCTATAAAACGGGTAACTTATAAATTAAAGAACAACAACGAAGTTGCTCTCGCTGCCTAAGTAGGCGGCCGTCTGAACCGGAGAGGCCACGGACCGGGGAAGGCGTCGTAAACGTGGCGTCCGTGAGGCGGGAAAGAGTTGACCTGCCCACGCATTATGACTCTACCAAAGCGTAAGGTCCGTCAGGTGTCCTTGCGCGGAGGGAATGTTTAAATCCTGACTGCGCCCGGAGAAAGTCCTGTTAAAGTGCTTTCGGACGCGGGTTCGACTCCCGCCGCCTCCACCAAAAGGTGGCAACAATTCGGATATTTTAAGCGCAACGCTTAGAATACCAAAGGGTTGCCACCTTTTTTTATTTCAAATTCCGCACTCAGAAAAAAAGATATTTTCGCGTTATTTTGGTAACTGGGGAGATTCGAACTCTCCCCTTTCACAAATTCAAAGGTAAAATCCTGAGAAGCGCCCTTTTTGCGGGCGCAGAATAGTGAGCACCCCGACGCGGCGAGCGCAGCAATGCCGCTTTGGCAGGCAACAGCAAAACAATGAAAATCCGTAGTAGACGGAGATTGCTGAAGACTGTCGATACGCAGGCAAAGTGACAACGAAGATAGAAGAGAGTCAAACCGTTTAGATACAAAACAAGGCAGGCATCTGATTCGGCAAGCACCGCAGCTCTTCGAGCCGCTCGCTCGCAATGACGGGGTCGAGGGGCAGAGCCCCTTGCGTTCTCTTTGGGGGGCCAAGGGGGATATTCTCTCACGTGAGAGAATATCCCCCTTATCCCGTGCAGCGCCACCGGCGCTGCCATCCCCACTGCGCTGTGCGCAGAAAGCAAAAAAAGAGGGCCGCGCTTTCGCGCAGCCCTCTTCTTATGCAGGTTTAGCAGCCGCAGCCGTTATTGCAGCCACAGCCATTGTTGCAGCCGCAACCGCAGCCACCGCCGCAGCCGCCGCAGGCGAAGATCAGGATGATGAGGATCAGGATCCACAGGCAGCAGCCGCCGCCAAAACCACAGTTATTATTGCACATAAAACGAACCCCCTATGAAGATTGAAACCGCCCGCACGGCGGTCTCAATCCATAGTATGGTGGGAACGCAAAAAGGTGTCAGCCGATGCGCGAAGATGTGACCATCGCGCGGGAAGCGCGATAGGTCGCGTCGGAGAAGACGCCGCGCGCGATGAGCGTGTCGCTCAGCTTGCTGCTGCCGCTGACGTTCGTTTCGAGTGCGTAGTAAGAGAGGTATACGACGTCGGCGCGCAGGAATGCGGAGGCGCGCAAAGCGCTCACCTCGCCCGCGGTCAAAACGCCGGCAAAGTACGCGCGCTCGGGCGCGTTGGAGATATCAGACTGCGCGGTGGAGCTGTAGCGCAGTGCGCGCAGCAGAAATTCTGTGTACATCTCCGACGATGCACTCATCGTCGTGCCGAATGTCGTTGGGCCGACGCCGTTGGTGTAGCCTTTGGAGTAGGCGTAGGCCGCGTAGGGCAGCGCCCAGTCGGGCACGTCGGTAAAGGGCTGGTAGGCCGTGCAGGTCATTGCCTCGCTCTCCTCGCCGAGAAGACGGATGAGCATAATGAGCGCCTCCATGCGCGTGGGGGCCTTTTCGAGGTCAAAGCCCTCGCCGTAGCCTGTGTCCGACCCGCGGAAGAGCGTGAGCGTTTTGAGCGAGGCGGCCATGGCCGGATAGTCGACCGAGGAAGAGCTTGCGATGGAATAGAAGCCGCAGTAATTCACGACCGCGGTCTTGCCGGTGACGGTGAAAAGCGCCGTCGTGTCCTCGGCGACGAGATAGCGGTGATTTTCCGCGAGCGCCGCGCCGCTTTTGACCTCGCTGCCGGTCGTCACGTCGACGACCGCGCCGGAGGAAAACTGCACATTGACGCTGCCCGCCAGCACGATGACCTGAAGCCCTGTTGTGCCGGAGAGCACATCTCCCTGCTTGAGGCGCGACTCGGTAAAAACGTCGGCGCGCTGCGCGCCCACGTTGGCCTCGGCTGCGGCGATGGTCGAGCGGAGTGCGGCCTCAGCCTTTGCATACGCCGCCTGATCGGATTTGTCGAGGGCGGCGTCGATGGATGAATTCGCCTTGGTGGTGAAGGTCGTTTGCAGATAGTTGAGCGAGATCAGCGGGTCGCTGGCATCGCCCCCTGCGGCCGTGGCCGCGGTGGCGAGCACCGTCACTGCGAGGAGCGATGCGAGCAGTGCAATGGGCCTTTTCACGGTTTGGCTCCTTCCTCCTCCGCCTCGGCGGAGGTCTTGGAGATGCGGTAGCTCAGCGTGAGCAGACTGTCGGCAAAGTGGACGTCCTCGGTGAAGATCTCGCTGCCGACGTGCAGCTCTGTGTTGGTAAAGTTCCAGATCCCGCGCACGCCGAGCGCAACGAGCTGCTCGGCGACCTCCTGCGCGATGTTTTTCGGCACGGTGAGCACCGCGACGTCGGGATGGCACACGGCGAAATAGTCGCCGATCTCGTCGAACGAGCGGATAAGCACGTTGTTAACGCGCGTGCCGATGAGTGCGGGGGAGACGTCGAACGCGGTGTCAAGCAGAAAACCGGTCTGCATGAAGTCAAAGTTGCGCAGCAGCGCATGGCCCAGGTGGCCGGCACCGACGACGACGAGGCGGTGCTGCTCGTCCACGCCGAGAATGTGACCGATCTCGGTGCGCAGCTCCAAAATGTTGTAGCCGTAGCCCTGCTGGCCGAACTCGCCGAAGCAACTCAAGTCCTGACGGATTTGTGAAGCGGTGATGCCCATGCGCTCGCCGAGCAAGCTCGACGAAATGCGCACGATGCCCTTGGAGTGCAGATCGTCGAGATAGCGGTAGTAACGGGGAAGACGCCGGACGACAGCGTCGGAAATTTTGCGTTTTTTCATAAGGAACGATCCTTTGTTTTAGGATACTGCAATTATACGAGCGAGAGAAGAAGTTGTCAATTTTTTTAACGATCTTTGACGAAAATTTTAGCTTTACAGAAGTGGGAAAAGTTGCTATACTTACCCTGTCAACCGCCCCACGGTCCAAACCGAATATGCGCCCGTAGCTCAGTTGGATAGAGCGTTAGACTCCGACGTTTCAGGCGTTTCCAGTTGAGATATGGCGCAAAGCCTTGCCGCGCCTGCGTTTGCGGGAACGGCAGAGAAAAAATGAGTGGTCGTTGACTACTATTTGACGACTATTGCAGAAACCCACAACCCAATATGTGCCCGTAGCTCAGTTGGATAGAGCGTCAGACTCCGACTCTGAAGGCCGCTGGTTCGAATCCAGTCGGGCATACCATAAAGAGTTACCGGTATAGATGCGTCTGGCGCAAAGCCAGGCGCATCAACCGTTTCCGGGCTTTTTTGAGCCCGGATTTCTTCTTTTGAACCATAGATTTTTATGGAGGTTTCGGAGCAACTGACTGGATTTGAACTGGAGGATCTCATGTCTTGGACAGTTTCCAACCTCCAGCGCCCTTTTAGAGAGGACTTCTCTCTCAAGAAAAGCGGCATCATCGCAGAAAAAGAATCACAAATATTTGGGCGTCGTTTTGTCGGCTTTGACAGGCCGAAAAAAGCGGCGCCCTTTTTCAATTTCTAAAAGGGCGCTGGCTGCAGCGTCTGAAACGGCAGGCCGGAGAAGACCTCTCCGGCCTTATTTTTTTACAACAGGAGGATCGCTCACATGGACACCAAAAACACAAGCCGTCAGCTTCGCTACCTCGAAGAAGTCCGTACTCCCCTGCACCGTGCAGGCTTTGGAACCCTGCCGGTGGAGGGAGAGCAGTTGCCTGTCCTTTGGAACGGCACACCCCTCTGCCGCATCACCGGCAAGGGCAGCGTATTCTATCGGCGACAGGATGTGGACACGCCCAAGGCAGAGGATGCCCTATATCGCGTCGAGGACATCGCCGCGAAGACGCTGGAGTATATGACCGCTATGGAATCCGCTCCGCAGCTCAAAGCAAGCGGACTGGATGGCGACTACCGCATCCTCGCTGACTTTGGCGGCACGGTGCTGGCGGGTACTCCAAGCAAACACGGCGTTCAATTCGTCACATGGGATTGGGACTATGACCGCACAGGCGTGGTACACGGGCACTACTTCATGGAGAACTACGATGGTGCCAAGCAGGACTTCGCCACACGCTCCGGGCTTATCCAAAAGGAACAGCTTTTCAGCCCGGAGCAGCTGACCGAGATATTCCGCTGCTGCGCCGATTCCGTGGATGAGGACTTCTTTGAGCTTACGGATACGCAGGAAGAAATGATCCGCGGAATCCAGCAGCAGATCAGGGTGTGCGTGCCGGATCTAAATGAGCGAATCCGACAGCAGGAGGAAGCATTGGAACGAGCATCACAGGAGCAGACAATGTAATAGCAGTATGGCATGGGCCGGAGTTTTAGCAATAAGACTCCGGCCCTTTTTTATTTCCAGAAAGGAGAGGGATTATTTGACGCGATATTTTATGAAGTTCACACCCCTGTTCGCCGCAGAGGTGCAGATGATGACGCCACCCCGTCATCAGCCTCGCAGAAGCGGACGCATCCGCAGCAGCTTTCGCTAACGATCATTGTCGTTCTTCGAGGCCCGCACCAAAAGAACGCCTTTTTTGAGGTCGACATCTCCCACTTCAAGGTGTAGCACCTCTCCTGGTCTAAGACCACAGCAATACAAAATACGGAACAAAGTGGGCATATCTTCTACCATGCGGCTGGCTCGAATAACCTTTTTCTTGTAGCTCTGGCGGCGAGATAAGCGTTGCGCATCATCGATTCCGTAGTGCTCCTGTAATTTCAGTTGTCATCCTCCTTCACGAAGATGTAGATGCTGTGATTGGATGGAGAAAAGAGCGTTTTACACAAAGGGCGAGAAAGTGCCAATGAAATGGCACATAGCCCCCAGCAATAGCACGCTATCTTATCTCCACAGAAAGCGGTGTATATTTCAAATCTTTCTACTTGTTGTAAGAGAGTACCACATGGTATAATAGCGCAGGACTTCACCGTGCGCCTTACTCCAGAACCGGAGATGCCTTAAAAAGACCAAAACGGAATACGATACCCCCTGAAAAAGATCCGGCAGGCGTTCGACTGCAGGCGGTGCGGCGGTCATAAGGGCCGACACACCCCCCTGTCCAAGCTAACGGAACAACCATCATGTCGAAAGCGGGAGAGATTGCTGTATCGCAATCTCTCCTTTTTTCTGCCGTGATCTCCCGGCTCATCCGCAGGTGCCTCACTTGCACGGCAATGAAAAACCATTGGCTCAATGCCAGGACAGGCGGTTTTTATGGGGTATCCTCACATCCGCGGTACTGTCGTCGCTGCCGAATGGCAGTCTTCCTTCATTCACCTATGGCCGGGCATCGGATGCCCTGACTTTTAGCGTCCTTTTGAGGATACCCCGCCTCCGTCCGCCATCGTTACCCTCGAATATCGGAGAATTAGGACAGAGAAAGAACAAGCAGGGAGCAGAAACTCATGTTTTTATGCTTGCGGGGGCGGGCAAATTCAGCACCATAATTGATTGAAACGAACACCTATCGGTCGGCTACCGGGTGGGTGTTCATTGTATAACACAGGCGCTGTGACGAATTTGTGACACTTTCCCCGCACTTTCGCGGGGGAATTTCAATACAGCTTCTGGTATGCTACAGACAAGGTTGAAACTCAACCAAAAATACTTCAAAAAGGAGCGTAACATACTATGAAAAAGAAAACGATTTTGAGCTTTGCACTGGCACTTGCATTGACGGTAACGGCCATCGGCACGGCAACCTCCGCCTTTGCCGCCACATCCGCACCAATGGAGTCTGTTACTAAAATTGCCACCGAGAATGAGGACGCCATCTGGGAGCAGATCGAGGCGGTGGAAGAGAAGAGCGACGCCATCTTCCAGAGAAACGCGGTGCTGTGGGAAAAGCTGGACGAAATCTGCAACGCCCTGCCCGACGACTACGACTTCACAAACTTTGACGAGGCGGCATTTATCCGCAGCACCAACGCCCTGACCGAAGCGGAGAAGGAAGCCCTTCTGGCAGACATCAAGGAACTGAACGGCCTCGACGCTGAGATGGAGGCACTGTACGCTCAGCTGCCCGCCTGCGACAATATGCCGCTTTACGAGAAGGCGCTGGAAAAGGCCGACCCCAAGGTACTGGATGAGATCGACACCCTGGAGCAGGAGTATGACCGCGTCTGCGAAAAGCACGCCGACCTGTGGGACAAGGTAGATGAAGCGTACTTTGATCTGCCGGACGACTACGACTTCGACAACTACGATGAAACCGCCTTCATCCGCAGCCTGAGCTTCCTGACCGACGCGGAAAAGGTCGCGCTGATCGCTGACTACAACCGCCTTACGGAGATCGACAGCCGGCTGTGCGAGCTGTACAATTCCATCTGGGGCAACACCGGCTGCGAAAGCGGCATCTGCCCCCTTTGACGGGAAGGCGATATTCTGATAGTATAAAATCAACATCCTGCCGATGCTGCGCTCACGCGCAGCATTTGGCGCTGCTTTCAAGGAGGACGCATGGGACATTCCATCTATTTGGCGGACGATGAAAAGAGCATCCGGGAGCTGCTCCATAGCTTCCTCGCAAGCGACGGATATACCGTGCGCTCCTTTGAAAGCGGTGACGCGCTGCTGGAGGCGTTTCGTCAGGAGCCAGCGGAGCTTGTGATACTGGACATTATGATGCCCGGCACGGACGGGCTTGCCGTGTGCCGGGAGCTTCGCTCTGTTTCTGATATTCCCATCATCCTGCTCACGGCCAAGGACAGCGAACTGGACTACGTCATGGGCATCAGCCAGGGCAGCGACGATTATCTCACCAAGCCCTTCCGTCCAACGATATTGCTGATGAAGGTGAAGGCGCTGCTGCGCCGTGTGGAGATGGATCGAGGAAAAACAGCGGCGGCAGAGGACGAGCTGCATTACGGGGATATCCGCTATTCCGCTACGGAAAACGCCGTTTTTTGCGGAAGCACGATCGTGGCGCTGACACAGACCGAGCTGCGGCTGCTCAACTATATGATGAAGCAGCCGGAAAAGGCCTATTCCCGAGAGGAGCTGCTCAGCGCGGTGTGGGGCTTCGACTCGGAGGTGGAGACCCGCGTGACCGACGAAACGCTGCGCCGTATCCGAAAAAAGCTGCTGCAAGCAGGCAGTACCGTCAGCGTAAGCACCATCTGGGGCTTTGGCTATAAGCTGAAGGGAGCGGGAAGCGTATGAAAAACATCAAGCTGCGGATCGTGTATCTGATTCTTTGCTCGGCGCTGCTGCTCTTTGCCCTGTTCATGCTGGCGGTGAACCTCATCATACCTGCCCACTTTGTGAGTGAGGCAAAAAAGGCGCTCATCAGCGAGGCACAGTACCAAAACCGCACCATCCCCTATACCGACGATGGATCCTTTTTTGATGATGAATGGAATGACACGGAGGAGCACTTCCTTACGCCAAGCATCGTATTTTTAGAGTTGGATAATGCCAATCAATCAAGCGGTTGGAACAGGGACGCATATCGTCTGGAGAAAGAACTGCTGGAATACTGCAAGGGGCGGGATCTATCGCTCAACCAATGCTATACCTTCAAAACGGACAAACATCACCTGATATTCATGTCCGTGCAGGAGGAGCAGGACGATTGGGAAAAGCCGTACGCCTACATCATGTACATAGACATCGGCCCCATCACCCGCTATATTGTGACGCTGAATTGGGCGTTCTTTGCGGTGCTGCTGGCAATCTCCTCCGTCATGTGCCTGCTGGGCTTTCGATTTGGTCGGAATATTGAGAAGGAGGCGGAGCGGCAGCAAACCTTCTTCCAGAATGCCTCCCACGAGCTGAAAACGCCGCTTATGGCGATACAGGGCTATGCCGAGGGCATACAGGCGGGCGTGATGGACGCGGGCGGCGCGGCGGAGGTGATTTTGGCGGAGAGCGACCGCATGACGGAGCTGGTGGAAGAACTCTTGGACATCTCAAAAATCGATATGGGGCGGCAGCCGCTTGCCCTTTCCGAGATGGATGTTCGGGAGCTGCTCTACGACAGCATACGCGCCGTGGAGCCGACAGCCGCCGCCGGCGGCATCACCATCACGCCGGACTTCCCCGAAACGCCCATTATGGTCAGCTGCGACGATACCCGGCTGCGCAGAGCGGTCACCAATATTCTATCCAACGGCGTGCGCTATGCCCGCAGCCAGCTGCGCCTGACCTGCCGCGCGGACAAGCGGCACGTGACCATCCGGATACAGGACGACGGGGACGGCATCGCCGAGGAAGATCTTCCCCACATCTTTGATCGTTTCTACATGGGGCGGAGCGGCAAATCCGGCATCGGCCTTGCCCTGACGAAGGAGATCATTCACCTGCATAAAGGGACGATCCGCGCCTACAACGGAGACACCGGCGCTGTTTTCGAGATCTCCATTCCGGTGAGCAGATAAGAAGATCACCGCTCTGCCTTTGGGCACCTTTCCTGAAAAAAGGACGGACTTAGAAAAGATTTTTGTTGGTACCGGGTGGAGAGTTTCCTGTGATTTCCTCTCGTGCCCACATTGTCAGAATGGAGTACATCTATGGACTGCAAAGCAAAAAAATATCTGCATATTTATGACTGGAACTACTGGTGGGGCTATTACCGCTGCTGTAAGGACTGGGAGCCTTTCCATGCGGCGGAGTTTTCTCTTTCCGAGGACGAGGCAGGAAAGGCACCCTTTTTCCACTTTGATTTCCATAACCTCCCTGCCCTTCACCAGACCATTCTGGACGGTGAGTTTGTGGAGCCGGATAACCCGGATCATCCGCACTTTCTGGAGCAGGCAAGGCGGCTCAGAAGCGGTGAACAGGACTGGTTCGTCGGGGCGCTGTACTATCCGCTTTTTTCACCGGAGATGCATTTCTGCAACGCCTCCGTCCGGAGCGGCGTCCCGCTGACACAGCTGCTTTCCCCGTCTGTACCGCCCTATTACGGGGTGATCTTTCTCCGGGAGGAGCGCCCCCTCACTCCGGAGGTGCTGACGCGTTGGGTGGAGACACTGTCCCGACCCCTGTTCGGCCAGCCGTTTTCCTGCACGCTTGCACAAGTTCCCAGCCGGCAGGAGGCGATGGAGCAGTTTGAGAATGAGATGCGGCTGACGCGATGAAATGTACGGTATCGTTTACCACTGATTTCCCGTTGAAAAGCAGCTGAGAGGGAGGCATTTCTTATGGAATTAAGACTCACGGAGCAGGAGGCTCTGACGCTGTATCGAATCATTCTGCGGTGGGATGAATTAGGCAGCTTGACCACAGAGGATGACGAGGAACGTCAGCTGCTATGGAATCTATCCTGTACGCTGGAAAAAGAACTGGAGCCGGTGGATGAAGCCGTAAGACGCAGACTGCTTTGACTGCGTAAGCTCCAACGGATTGAAGCCTTTGATGTGATGCTGGTTTCTTTGACGCTGACGGATTTTGAACTGTCGGAAAGACGCCGGTATCGCGGGATGATATTGACAAAGGGGAAAATGATGCTATAATATCTGCGAATGATTCGCAGATTGGGGACGTCTTATGTCAGGCTATAATACAAAACAGCGAAGAGCCCTGCTTGCTTTTTTAGAGGAACACCCGGACGAGCTGCTAACTGCACGCCAGATGGCGGATGCGCTGGCAGAGAAGCAAATCAGTCTCAGCGCTGTGTATCGAAATCTTGCGCAGCTGGAAGCGGAAGAAAAGGTGCGCCGCAGCGCAAAAAGCGGGTCGCACGAAGCGTTTTATCAGTATCTTGACGCCAAGGGCTGCAAGGGCGCGCTGCACATGAGCTGTGTGAAGTGCGGAAAAACCTTTCACATGGCCGACAGCAACGCCGCACTGTTTGCAAAGCACTTGGCGCAGAACGAACAATTCACGCTGGACGCAGCCGACACGATCCTCTATGGGATCTGCTCGGACTGCAAGGGAAAATAACGAACAGAAGGGAGGACAGACCATGACAAAGAAGCCTTGCTTTATGACGCGCCTGCTGGCGGCCGTGCTGGCCGTTGTCATGCTGTTCTCTGCCGTCTATATTGCGGTCGAAGCCGATCATGACTGCTCCGGCGAGGACTGCGCCATCTGCCATCAGATCGGTGTCTGCGAGAATCTGCTGAAATCTCTGGGGCTTGCCGGTGCTGCCGCAGCGGTCACTGCTGCGTTTACATATACCATGTGCAAGGCGATCCTGCCCTGCGCAGAGACGACCGACACACTGACGCTTGTTGCGCTCAAGGTAAAGCTTTCGAATTAAAAACAGGACTTTTACAAGGGCGAAGTCTATCCGTTTTCGGATAGGCTCTTGCGGTTTTGCCGCTGCCCTTGTATTTTTGCGCCTATTTTTCAAAAATTCGGAGGTTTTATTATACTATGAAGAAAATGATTCCCCTGTTTCTTGTGCTGACCATGGTGGTCGGCCTGCTTGCCGGCTGCGGCAAAAAGAATGCCGCAGAGACGGGCGAGAGCGATTCCAACAAACTGAGCGTTGTCACCACCATTTTCCCAGAATACGACTGGGTCAAGGAAATTCTCGGCGACAAGGCCGAGAGCACCGACCTGACCATGTTGCTGGACAACGGTGTTGACCTGCACAGCTATCAGCCCACAGCGGATGACATCGTCAAGATTTCCGACTGCGACCTGTTCGTCTATGTAGGCGGCGAGTCCGATAAATGGGTGGATGACGCGCTGAAGGAAGCCACCAACAAGGATATGAAGGTCATTGATCTGCTGGAGGTGCTGGGCGATTCCGTGAAAACAGAAGAGACCGTTGAGGGTATGCAGGAAACGGAACACGCCCACGACCACAGCAAGGAGGTTTCCACCTTTGAAGATCATGAGGTTCAGGACAGAAGCCTGTCCGACTGGGCGGGCAGTTGGCAGTCTGCCTACCCCTTTGCGCTGGACGGAACGCTGGACGATGCCTTTGCAGCGATGGCAGAGGAAGGCGAGATGACCGCAGACGAGTATAAGACTTACTATCAGAACGGCTACAAAACGGACATTACCAATATTAACATTGAAGGCGACCACATTGCGTTCACCTATGAGGACGGCAAAAAGGTCGGCTCTGACTACAAGTATATCGGTTATTACATTCAGAACTGGTCTACCGGCACCAAGGCGGCCATGTATCGCTTTGAAGCGGTAGACAGAACCTCCGGCGCACCGATCTACATCGAATTCAACGACCACATGATCGAATCGGCTGCGCCCGAGCATTTCCACATCAGAATGAGCAACGAGAGCTTTGACGCCATCGTTGATCCGGAAAAGTCGTGGCCGACCTTCTTCCCAGCTGATATGACCGGTGAAGATCTCTGCGAGCACATGGAGGGCCACGGCCACGACCACGAGGAGGAAGCTGACGAGCACGTCTGGCTGTCCCTGAAGAATGCCAAAACGCTGGTCAGGGCGATCTCCGACGCTTTGCAGGAGCTTGATCCCGATAACAAGGATACCTACGCCGCCAACACCTCTGCCTATATCGAAAAGCTTTCCGCACTGGATGGCGCGTACCAGTCTGCCGTGGACGGTGCGGCGCGCAAGACCGTTCTGTTCGGCGACCGTTTCCCCTTCCGCTATCTGGTGGATGACTACGGTCTGAGCTACTACGCCGCCTTTGCGGGCTGCTCCGCCGAGAGCGAAGCCAGCTTTGAAACGGTATCCTTCCTCGCAAAGAAGGTAGACGAGCTGAAGCTGCCCTGCGTGCTGACCATCGAAGGCAAGAATCATAAAATTGCCGAAACCATTGTGGAAAACACCGCCGAAAAGAACCAGAAGATCCTGACCATGGACTCCATGCAGTCCACCACCTCTGAGGATGTGGCAAACGGCACCACCTATCTCTCTGTCATGGAGCAGAACCTCTCCATGCTGAAAGAGGCACTGGGTTAAGGAGGCAGGATGATGGCTCAGCTCACTTGTCAAAAGCTCTGCGTCGGCTACGATGGGAAGCCCGTTCTGCAAGACCTTGATTTTGAGATCTTTGCGGGCGACTACCTCTGCATCGTGGGAGAAAACGGCTCCGGCAAGAGTACCCTTATGAAAACGATCCTTGGCTTGCAGCCGCCCATCAGCGGCAGAATTTTGACGGGCGACGGGCTGAGGAAAAATGAGATCGGCTATCTGCCGCAGCAGACCGTTGTCCAGAAGGACTTCCCGGCATCCGTGAGAGAGATCGTTCTCTCCGGATGCCAGGGGCGCTGCGGCAGCCGCCCCTTTTACAACAGAGAAGAAAAGAAACTGTCGGCGGACGCCATGGGGAAAATGCAGATCACGCCCCTTGCCAAACGCTGCTACCGGACACTCTCCGGCGGTCAGCAGCAGCGGGTGCTGCTCGCCCGCGCCCTGTGCGCCACGCAAAAAATGCTGCTTCTGGATGAACCTGTTTCCGGCCTTGATCCCAAGGTGACAGCGGAAATGTATGCGCTCATTCAAAAGCTCAATTACGAAGATGGTATCACCGTTGTGATGATCTCCCATGACCTGAACGCGGCGCTGCAATATGCGAGCCACATCCTACACATCGGGGACACGGTCTTCTTCGGCACCAAGGCGGCCTACCTGAACGAGTTTTCGCAGGCATGGCAGAAGGGAGGCGCGGCGCAATGACGGCGATCTTTGAAAAACTCGCGTTCTACTGGACCTATCCCTTTGTGCGCTACGCGCTCATCGTCGGTGTGCTGATCGCGCTGTGCTCGTCACTTCTGGGGGTGACGCTGGTGCTCAAGCGGTTTTCCTTTATCGGCGACGGGCTTTCCCATGTGGCCTTCGGCGCGATGGCTATCGCCGCTGTGCTGAAGTTGACGGACGATATGCCCCTGACGCTGGGCGTCACGGTGGTCTGTGCCGTTCTGCTGCTCCGCACGGGGCAGAACACGAAAATCAAGGGCGATGCCGCCATCGCCATGATCTCGGTGGGAGCGCTGGCGCTCGGGTATCTTCTGATGAATCTGTTTTCCACCTCGTCCAACCTCTCCGGCGACGTGTGCAGCACACTGTTCGGCTCCACCTCCATCCTGACGCTGTCAAAAAGCGAGGTCTGGCTGTGCGCGGGATTGTCCGTGGTGGTCGTAGCGGTGTTTCTGCTCTATTACAACAAGATCTTTGCCGTGACCTTTGACGAGGATTTTGCCAAGGCGGTGGGTACAAAGGCTGACCTGTACAACCTGCTGCTCGCCGTCATCGTTGCTGTGGTCATTGTGCTGGCAATGAATCTGGTCGGCTCTCTGCTGATCTCCGCGCTGGTGATCTTCCCGGCGCTGTCCGCCATGCGTGTTTTCCAGAGCTTCCGCACGGTGACGGTCTGCTCGGCCGTGCTGTCAGTAAGCTGCGCGGCGCTGGGGATTCTTGTCTCCATTCTGGCGGGGACGCCGGTGGGTTCCACCATCGTGGCGGTGGATATTCTGGCATTTTTGGTTTGTTCGGCCCTTGGCCGCGCAAGGGGAGGGGAAACGGGATGAAACGGATTTTCTGTCTGCTGCTGGCTGCCTGCATGGCGGTTTCCCTCTGCGCCTGCGGGAAAGGCCGCGAAAAGGACGCAGGAAATGATACGCTTTCTTCCAATGAAGAAGCGTCTGCATCGGCTGAGAGCATTCCAACGCCGAAAGAACAGGAAACGCCGGACGAACAGCAGACCCCAGAGGAACCCGAACAGACACAAACATCTGCCGACGGCGTGGATGTGGATCTGACCGTTCTCAGCAGCACCATGGTCTACTCCGAGGTCTACAATATGCTCTACAATGACCCGGCGCATTATCTCGGCAAGACCGTCAAGGCGAGAGGGGGATTTTCCATCTATCAGCTCGTGACGGACGGCGTGCTGCAGCCTGACCCCGTGGCTTATGCTTGCATTATCGCCGACGCCACCGCCTGCTGCGCCGAGGGCATGGAGTTCGTGCCGGAGGGTGATCTTACCTACCCCGAGGATTACCCGGAGCTGGGGGCGGAGATCACCGTCATCGGTGAATTTCAGTCCTATGAGGAAAACGGGATGACATGGTATCATCTGGTGAACGCAAGGCTGGCGTGATGCCGCGATAGCGCTGACTACATAGTAAGCGTGACGATTTCAGGGAGCAAGGTATTCCGGTGCAGCCTGACTGCAATTTATAAAAGTCGGACAAAGGGAGTCAATTTTCCCGCTGCAGAAAAATTCTCGTGAGGAAAGCGAGTGCTGAATTTGAGAGGGCTTCTTAAAGAATAGGCAGACTTAACATAAACTTTATTCCTGTTATGATAACATAATCTATAAATACCCTGCTCTGGACGGAACACTTCTGCAAGGAACCAGATAGGCTGCAAAAACAGAAATGATCAACGATGGAGAATATGCATGACTTTTGAAATTCACAGCGACATCACGAATCGTTCTATGACCATAGCCTCCCGCGCGATGCGCAAGGTGCTGCGGCGAAAACGCAGCATCCTTTGGGCCATTTTCGACTGGAGCGTCTTTTTCATCAACGCTCTGCTGCTGATCCCATTCGACGGAGAGCCTTTTACGCTTGATGCCGGCACGGTGATTTCCCTGCTGGTAGAGGTGATGCTGCTGTCCGTTCTGCTGTTTCAGGATCGGTTCAACGGCATGATCGCCTGCAAAAACACGCTGGCAGGCACAAAGGACTATCATATCGTGTTCGGCGAGGAGTCCTATACCGTCATTACGGAGGTCACCACCTCCACGTTCCGCTATGAGCTGATCGACGCCATGGCGGAGTCGCAGGACTACATGATCCTTTTGATGAAAAAGCGGTTCGCGCAGCCCCTGGACAAGCGTACTCTTACCGGCGGGACGGTGGAGGAATTCAAACGATTTCTTGAGGAGAAGACCGGAAAGACGTTCCGGCGTGTGAAATGAACGAATTTACTATAACGCCCTTTCGCGGGTCACATTTGCTTCTGCTTTTGCTTACGGCAGCGGCGGTGCTGCTCATATTCTTGCCGCTGCGCGGAAAACCGGAAGCACGGCGCTCCCGGTATCTGATCGGCGTTTGCTTTTTTAATCTCGCGCTGTTTGCCGGCTACAAGCTCTCACTGTCCATGGACGCAGCGTATATCCGTGCGTACTATCCCAATGGCTTCAACATTTTCAATGAGCTGCCGCTGCACCTGTGCAACA
>ERZ827101.815-NODE-815-length-45864-cov-17.880417_pt1 | contig 45864 bp, 62 predicted proteins | sample MGYA00519869_ERZ827101 | MGnify/ENA primary metagenome ERZ827101 (study PRJEB31778, sample SAMEA3449256) | human gut metagenome | biome: human gut; feature: human-associated habitat; material: faeces | place: United Kingdom | collected 2010/2012 ...
TCGATAACTTCATTTTTTGCCCAGCGATGGATGCTGCCGTCAATGTTTCCGGCATTAATATCGCCAGGCCACAGAGCGTAAGCCAGTTCTTCATCCAGCGTTTTCCATGTCTGCTTGTATTCGCGACGAATGGCGGCAGTGGCGGGGTTGATTTTTCTTGCTGAGTTTTCAGTGTGCTGCCGGTTGACTCTGGCGCGGGCAAGATCAACAACAGACGTGTATTTCCCGGTTTCTTTGCGTTCGGCTTCGCGACGTTTTTTCCAGGTGCGCAATTCTGTCTGGATCTCAGGCCATTTTGCACCCGGCTTACATTTATGTTTAACCCACCCGATGGCGAGCAGCTTTAGTTCTGAATACATGACGTTAACTTCAGGCATTTTCATCAATGCCTCAATGATATGCCCGTCGAATGTTGCCATGTCCTCCTGCAACAATTCCTGTGCACTAATCACCATATCAACGGTGATGTTTTCACATGTACCGAACTTAACCAGGACCGCGTTCTGTACTTCAAGGGACAGCTTGTCAAAATTGACGTTCATCGGATCGGATTCTGGTTCGACCGGAATAAAGGAAGCGGATTCCTCATCCCAGCGGTTTTCCTGCATATATTCGGTATCCCAGGAGTCGATAGCAGGGCGGGGCATGCCGGGTTTATCCTCGCAGACAAGAAATTTATAAGCGCAGTCCTGAGCAGCCGGATATTGCTCCAGGAATTGCCAGGTAAATTTGGCACGGGCGCGGCGTTCGTCACCGGCTTCAATGGCAGTGGCTACAGCAACTGCACCTTCTTCCTTTATTGCCTGTTCGTCCGGAATGGCGGCGCAAATAAAGACTTTACTCATTTTGTTTTAACCTCATTACAGATTTAAGGGTGAACAAATCCCTGCCATTGCTGGCATCTAAAAATGAAACCGGATATTAATTACGGTGCTGTTTTAAGTCCTGCCGGGATTTCGTTATTGTCCATGTGAATAACTTTATCGACCGGATAACAGTTACCGGGAATTTTCTGTTCCGCTGCGGCAGCCGTGCATTCTTTCATTGAGCTGTATACGCCAGTAACCATGTCAACCGGTTCACCGGAAACAAGAAAAACTGTCAGAACAAGTGCAAATGCTGTATTCATTGCCAGCATCCTTTTTGTATCGGACGTAAACGGGCCAGCATTGAAAGAATGCATATTTTATTTAATAACTCCCGTTCGTGTTTTCTCTTGTTAATGGCATCTTCAGTAAATACAGGGTTACTGATAGTGACACCAATTTCAAAACAACCTTCAGACGTATTAACGTTTGGTAATAACGTTTCCATTATCGCGTCCTCAACAATGAATTTTGTGATACGGTGCCTGGTGCCTCCAGGTGACGTTAACCAGTTAACAATTAACGCCGGATACAGAGAACCCACCCATAAGAACCAATACGGAAGTCAACTGGCCTTTTTAACTGTTCCGCGTGCGCTGAGCCGCATTCACCGCATCACAAAATTCACTTTAAAAAGGGCGGGTATCACAAGGGAACAAAGAACGGATACCCGCCAAAAGGTAATCAACATGGGTTGTTGCAGCGGGGTTGTCACTAAGGCGTATGGTCAACCTGACAACCCGGTGTTATCTCGAGGAAAGGATAGCTTCGCCATACTTATCGCCGCGCCATTTCGCGGAGTGCCACAACCGGAAGCGCACGGTCGAATTAAATTTAACGACACCGTACAGTGAGACGAACTTCGCCGTGCGCTTTCGTGTTGTGTGCCTGCTTTTAACCACGTCAGGCGAGGTGGTTCCTGTTATTCCCCAACAACAAGAAATTTGTATAATCCGGATATCCCCAACAACGAGAAGAGTATGTAACGTGATAGTTGAGTTCTCAGCAGCAATGTCGGCAATCAAAGAAACTGCGGTAATGGCAAAGGGTATTCTGAATGCCAAAACTCAAACTGAGATAAATTCCGCTGTCAGCGATATGCTTTCAAAACTTACGTCTGTTCAGTTTGAATGCGTATCGCTCATTGAGATGGTGCGCTCTTATCAGGAAGAAGCCGCATCTCTCAAAGCAAAAATTGCAGAGATAGAAGACTTTCAGCAACAGGCGGAAGGTTACAAACTTAACAAGCTTGATTCTGGAACTCTTGTGTATTCCAAGAAGCAATTTATAGGCGATACTGAGATAACAGTGCATCTTTGCCCACAATGTTTTGGAAAAAAGGTAATATCTGTACTGCAGCCAATGGAAATAATGCGCCTTGATGCTCATTTTCGTACTTTTTGCCCCGCCTGTAATAATAAGTTCTGGATGAACTCAAGATAATTAACTGTTTAAATAAGTTGGGACTATCCAGATTTTTAAAGAACGTGCCGGATGCTCACCCGTGTCCGGCGCACGCACTCCACCTGCCTCGTGGAGAACTCCTTAATTATCAACCTTAGTCTCGTTGGTTAACTATTAACGCGGGTATGTAATCATTCTGGCAATGCTTAATGCCGCTGCTTTTTCCAGATTGGTGATATCCTGCTCCAGAGCGGACAGATTTTCAGCTTGCTTAGCCCTGGCTTCATTGGCCCATTTCAGGTCCTGCGCTGCCTTAATTTTCTGGCGCATCCACTCATAAAGTTCATCATCGGTATAGTCTGGCGCGATGATGACGGGTTCTCGTTTCTGCATACTGATTCCTCGCGGTGCAGTTTCGCTTATCAGCCGTTAGATTTTGCCGAACTGGAAAGCGCCTGTTTAAACTCACTGAAGCTGAGAGCTTCTTCGCCTTCGGCAAGGCCTTCGAAGTATTCTTCGTAAGCCTTTTCCATGATTGCGTCGAAATCCATATCACTCACCTGAATTTCTTTCCAGCCAGCGACGTGCGCCAGATTCGGTTTTAAACGTTTTGCTTTTGGTATACGTCATCGCGGTGAATGTGCCGTCCTGGTTGGGAAACACGCCGTATACCAGAGATTCGTTGTTGCCAAGATCGATAGTATCCATGCTGACCTCATTTCCCCTTAACGCCGGGGTAGCGGAACAAAAACCTGCTGCATAGTTAAAGTTGAACCCTGCCGTCATGTTCTTACGCCTCGGGCTGGCTACTTACCCCCCTGACCACTGCCTGGTAACTCGAAGTATTGCCCTGCATTTTGTGGGGTGGGGTGAGGGAATGAATTAAGTTTAGAAAAATGAACTTTTCAGGTCAATGTTTTTTTATCAAAACATTTTGAGCAGGCAGCTGTTAAGCCATCACCACGATGGCATACAGTTAATCAAATAGATGAGGTCGGTTAAATATCTTGTTGAATTTTAAAGCATACACCCAATATGCAAGATAGATCATCCAGCATAATTGAAGGGTAGCGAGGATTCGTGGGGACTAAAAGAATATCCGGCCCTTCTATCTCCAGTTTACGAATGACAGGTGTTGTGGTCCCTTTGGGTAAGGCAAGGACAATATTTCCTGGTTGTGCGGTTCGATCGGGATCAACAAAAACTGTTGATCCATTTGGGATGGAAACTCCCCCACCAGATGTTGACATACTGTCACTCTCTAGAACAACTGCAAAGGTATTGGCCGGGATTTCTCCGACAAGCTGCACACAAGAGGTTATTGAGGAATTTTTCATATAATCACTCCAGCTTGCTGCCTGCTGAAGTGATAGTAGCGGAACCGTTTTTATCGGCGGTAAAGATAGATCAAGCGAATCACCTGTATTTAACTCTCCTCCATTAAGAAGCCAATTTTCGTTTACTTTCAATATCTTTGCCAGTGAACTTATGTAACGCGAGGACGGCGCTCCTCCACCGTTCATCCATTGACTTACGGAGCCTTTTGATGCGCCAGTGGCATTGACAAGGTCTTTGCCTTTCAGGTTTAGCGCATGCATACGTTGGGTTATGCGTTCAGATATTGTTTGCTTGCTCATGTTTTGATTTTAAAACACAGATGGTTTTGTTTCTTGACTTTCTTTGGTTTTGATTATTAAACTTTTGGCGTTCAGTTTTATGGAGCGACTCATGAAAAAATCAGAAGTATTAGGCTATTTTGGCGGAGTTGTTAAAACAGCCGCAGCTCTAGGAACGTCAAAAACCACAGTCAGCATGTGGGGGGAAGAGGTTCCGTGGAAATGGGCGTTGCTAATTCAGGCAGTCACTGCCGGGGCGCTCAAATATGAGTTACACATACCGACGGTTGTCATTCCCGGTTCTGATCATAATCCGCCTTCTAACCAAAGGGGGATTCATGAAAATCAAGCATGAACACATCCGCATGGCGATGGATGCCTGGGCGCATCCGGACGGCGAAAAAGTACCGGCTGCGAAAATTACCAAAGCGTATTTCGAACTGGGAATGACGTTCCCGGAACTGTATGACGACAGCCATCCGGAAGCCCTGGTTCGTAATACTCAGAAAATTTTCCGCTGGGTAGAGAAAGACACCCCTGATGCGGTTAAAAAAATTCAGGCGTTGTTACCAGCGATCGAAAAAGCAATGCCACCTCTGCTGGTGGCCCGAATGCGCAGCCACAGTTCAGACTATTTTCGGGAGCTGGTGGAGACGCGGGAACGACTGGTGAGAGACGCTGATGATTTTGTCGCTGTGGCGATCGCTGGTTTCAATCAGATGAATCGTGGTGGTCCGGCGGGAAATGCCCTGGTGATGCACTAAAATCACGGTGTTCGGAGTTTTTTATGAGCAGCAAGCTTCATGGTCTTGTCTGGGAAGGGTGTGCCTTCACCGGCATGATCTTATCCCGGGTGGCAGTAATGGCTCGCCTTGCAGATTACAGCAATGACGAAGGTGTGTCATGGCCTGCAGTGGAGACCATTCGTCGTCAGATTGGGGCAAAGAGTGAATCAACGGTTAAAGCTGCGATAGCGGAACTGGAAAAGAACGGCTGGCTGACGAAGGAGGAACGTAAGGTCGGTGGGCGTAATGAAAGCAATATCTACCGTCTTAATGTGGAAAAACTCGAAGCAGCAGCAGCGGCGGCGCGTGAGGCATATAAACCGAAAAGAAAAATTAACCCGGTAAAAAATGACCCGTCAAATATTGCCCCCTCAACGGTTGACCCGTCAAATTTTGATGGACCAACTGTTGATAAAAAACAGCCGGTTAGGGGGGCGATGGTTGGCCCCGATCTGTCAGTATTAAAACCTGATCCGTCAGATAAAAGATCTTCTCGTCCGGAAGCTTCGCAACCGGACCTGCAGGCGGCTGAACAGGATTTTTTAACCCGACACCCTGACGCGGTTGTGTTCAGTGCGAAAAAACGCCAGTGGGGCAACCAGGAGGATTTAGCGTGTGCGCAGTGGATCTGGGGACGAATCGTGAGTCTTTACGAACAGGCTGCCAGCGATGATGGTGAGATCACGCGACCGAAAGAACCAAACTGGACTGCATGGGCCAATGATGTGCGCACAATGCGGATGCTGGATGGCAGAACTCACAGACAAATTTGCGAAATGTTTGGTCGGGTACAGCGGGATCCCTTCTGGGTAAAAAACGTCATGAGCCCGTCAAAGCTTCGCGAAAAATGGGATGAGCTGGTTATTCGTCTGGGGCGTTCGCCTGTACAGCGTTGCGTGAATCATATTTCCGAGCCGGACACCGAAATTCCGCCGGGCTTCAGGGGGTAAGTGTTAATTTCTGGTCATGAGGTAATTTTCAGGAGGGCTTGTGGCAAAAGTTTTTACACAAGAAGAGCGGGAAAAAATTAAAGGGCAGGTTGTTGAACTCGTACGCCAGAGTGGGCGCGAGACGTTACGACAACTGGAAACTAAAACTGGGGCAACAAGATATCTGATGAGCGTTCTGGCCAGAGAGCTGGTTGCCAGTGGCGATGTATACAACTCTGGTTACGGGTTATTCCCGTCTGAACAGGCGCGTAAGGACTGGCAAAATGCCCGTAAAAAGCTCTCAAGGGCAAAGCCGAAGAAACCATCTGCGGTTGATCCGGACCTTATCTGGTCATTACCAGACGGAGAAATACGTCGTTACGACAGGCGTCTGAACATAATCTGTCGCGAGTGCCGGAAGAGTGAGGTTATGCAGCGCGTGCTGGCGTTCTATCGGCGACGTTTTAGGTAGCGTTACATTGAGCAAACGGTGCAGAATTGAAATAATAGCAATTCGGAAGTATGCCGCTACGATGATGGTTGAAAGCATAGGTAAGTTGACTGGGAAGGTTGTTACTGCAGTGAGCTCAGTCCGTGTATATAACCCATCATTGCCTGAAGGTGAGCAACAATCAGGTGCAACCGAAGTTAACGGCAAGAAGCTATGGCTGATAATGGTTCTGCAAATGCCAAACCGTTAGTGATTTCCGGAGAAACAATGTGGAAAGAGATGGCAAAGGTAAAAAGTGTCTGTGAAAGATGCAAAATATCTAAACCATACATACAACCTCCTACCATGTAATAGTGTCGATGCCATTCCAATACACGGTAACTCAGGAGAGGGACGAAAACAGCGGATACCCATTTATCAGTACTGGTTTCTCAATCCTCAGGTTTACCCAAAACTCAACACTAATCCAGTTGGTTATGTGAACCAGGTAAATTCTTTTGGTGTGAACCTCTTGAAGATGAAAGTTTTTTTGCTATGTTAGTCAAACATAAACTTCCCCTTTTTGAGCAAAAAATACTCTTTTAGAAGGATATTTAAATGGCGCGTCAATATGAAATGCAGATATCAAGGATGACAGTAGATAAATTAGGTGTGAAATTATATGACAGGGCTTATGCTGTTATAGCCGAATTAGTATCTAACAGTTACGATGCAGATGCGACTAATGTCACTATAAAAGCACCTATGGGCCAATACTTGGCTGTTAGACAGGATGGTGTTGTCAGGTCAAAAAATGTCACAATAGAAGTAGAAGATAATGGCGTCGGAATGGCGCCTGATGAACTACAGAACTTTTATTTGGTTGTTGGCAAAGAAAGACGTAAGGATCCAAAAAGAGGTGAAACCTCGAAGGTGTTTCACCGCAAAGTCATGGGACGGAAAGGCGTTGGGAAATTAGCACCTTTTGGTGTTTGTAAAAGGGTCGAGATTATAAGTGCCGGTGGGGAAAAAATCAGTCGTGATGGAAAGGAAGGGTATGAGGTTGCTCATATTCGGCTAGATAAAGAAAAAATAATGGATGATACTGCAGTGTCTTATAAACCGGAAACTGGGGATTTAGACGGCACACTAAGTGACAGGACCTATACTAAAATAATATTAAGTGATTTTGAATATAGAAAAATTAGCGAAATAAAAGATTTATCTCGGCAGCTTTCACAACGTTTTGGAGTGAAGAGTAAAAACTGGAATATTAAACTGATTGATACTTCGAAAACAAAATCTAATCCTGACTATGAAGTTGAGGTCGGAGAGTTTACTGTTCCTGTTATGCCTAACTCTAAAATTGAATTTCGTTCCATGAGTGGAAGTATTGCGACGGATTCTTGTACGGATTTAAGTGATTATGCGGCTTTTAATCCTGACGGCACGCGTTCATCAATTGTTAAGGCCGGTTTTGAACATGAAGGGAAAGCTTACCCGATATTAGGTTGGATTGCATACGCAAAAGAGCCTTATAAGGACGAGTTAATGGCAGGTGTTAGAATTTATTGCCGAGGTAAGTTTGCTGCGCAAACAGCAGTTTTTAATAGAAAAGCTGGTTTTACTGGAGAGCACTCTATACGTTCATATTTGGTAGGTGAGTTGCATGCTGACTGGTTAGACGAAAAAGAAGATCTTATCCAAACTGATAGAAGGGATATTCTATGGTCTGATGATTTAGGAACGCAATTTCAGAATTGGGGGCAAGAAGTTATTTTACTTGTGGGTAAAATAACTCGCGACCCCCTTAGAAATAATATGATGAATCAATTCTTCGAATTAGCGCAAGTGGAGGATAAGGTCGAGCAAGCATACCCTGGAGCCAGTCAAAAGGATATGCGAGCACAGGCTAAAAAAATAGCCAAGTTGTTGGGTAAATCTTTACGAGGTGATGAATTACATGATCCTGATGCACTCGAGAATTTAGTGCAGTTAAGTATTATGTTAGCACCATTACAATCCTTAGATGAGAAGTTAATAGAAGCTTCCAGTAAAGCGGATACACCGCTCAATGTTCTCAATGATATTTTAGCAACGGCTCAACTAGCTGAAACCGTTAGTTTTGGTCAAAAGGTCAAAAAGCGTCTTCAGATTATTGAGCGTCTCGAGTCTTTAAAAGACGCAAAGGATACAGCAGAAGATGAGTTACAAGATCTAATTGCATCCGCTCCGTGGCTAGTTAACCCTCAATGGGTCCCAGTTACAGCAAATAAAACGTTGTCCACGCTTAAAAGGGAGTTTCAAAAATTTTATAAAAAGAAAACTGGTGAGGAGATATTTCTTATAGATTTTGATAAAAAAAATAAAAGACCAGACTTTGTATTGTTTAGTCAGGATGGAAAATTACAAATAATTGAAATAAAAAAGCCACATCATTATATTTCCAATGATGAAATGGATCGTATTATTAATTACTTCGAAACATTCGAGGAATTTTTGAACGATGAGAGACATAATGATTTTAAATCAATAGCATCTGATTTTCACGTTACGCTGGTAAGTGATGGGGAGCGCTTGAGTGGGGCACGTCGTAAAGCTTATACTGCATACATCGAAGAAAAACGCCTAACACCCGTTGATTGGGCAGGGTTCTTGCTGAGGACAACTCAAACTCACCAAGAATTCTTGGATGAGGCAGAACAGTTGAAGTTGGGAAATAATGAGTGAGAAAACAGTGACCAGTTTGAATGCAGTTGACCTATTTAGCGGTGGTGGGGGACTAACCATGGGACTAAAAATGGCCGGGTTTGATGTCAAAGCTGCCGTTGAACTGGACGCACATGCCGCCGCTACTTTCCAAGCAAATCATCGTGAGACAAAACTCTTTGTTCAAGATATTCGGTTTGTAAAGGGGAGTGATATCCTAAATCTTATCCCTGAGCAACATTTAGATCTTTTATCTGCGTGCCCGCCATGTCAAGGATTTACTAGTCTCACTGCCAAGTATAAAAGGGAGGACCCTCGTAATTTATTGATTAACGAGATGTTACGGTTGGTTGAAGAAACCAATCCATCAGCAATCATGATGGAAAATGTTCCTGGATTAGCTTCCCGGGGAAATCATCTTCTTTCGCCAGTAATTGAGAGATTGAAAAAACTTGGTTACATAGTTAATTATGGAGTTTTGCAAGTAGCTGACTTTGGTGTACCACAGTTCAGAAAAAGACTTGTTCTGTTGGCAGGAAAAGGATTTGCCATCCCATTGCCTGATGGATCACACTCTAAGGATGGAAGAGAGAAACCCAAATGGGTAACTGTTAAAGAAGCTATTGGAGATATGCCAAAACCCTTAACCCTTTCACAGGCTAAGAAGCAAGGGAAGTTTCCATTGTCGAGTTGGCATATTGTTAGGGATTTGTCTGAGATCAATATAAAGCGGTTACAAGCGGCTGTTCCAGGGATGTCTTGGGAGTGTATTCCCGAAGAACTCCGTCCAGATTGCCATAAAGGCGACTATAAAGGATTTAGTAATGTTTATGGTCGTATGCTTTGGGATGACGTATCGCCTACGATTACAGGTGGGTGCACAACTTTAAGCCGTGGGCGATATGGACATCCTGAGGATACGCGTACTATTTCTGTTCGAGAAGCTGCTAGACTACAGACTTTTCCTGATAACTATGTGTTTGATACAGCCTTGATGGATAAAGTATGCGTCATAATAGGAAATGCACTTCCATGCAAGTTTGCAGAGTATTTGGCTAACCACTGTAAAAATTATATTAATAAAGCAAGAACAGCTGGATTAATACCATAATTCTATATGTACAAAAAACCCGCTTCGGCGGGTTTTGTTTTTTCCTGGCATTCTGGTTTACAATTCGCACGCCAGCCTGAACAACTGGCACCTGCTGCGCCAGCAGAGACAACCGATGGCGCACGATACCAAATTACACAATTCTAATGATTCTGCCGTCTTTGCCAGCAGGTGCGGACGGCGTTTTCACGCATTCAAATCAGACTGGTTCCACCATCCTCCATGCACTGAAGAGCAGGCTGAATGGATAATTCAGTGTTACCGCAGGCGTGGATACGAGGTTAAGAAAGCTCTTAGTCTCGACTATCGTCACTGGATAATCTCAGTCAGACTCCCTTACTCCGAACGCCCACCGCGTCCGTCCCGCACATTCCAGCAACGGATTTGGAGGTAACGTGCGGGTATTACTTCGACCTGTTCTGGTACCGGAACTCGGGCTGGTGGTCCTTAAGCCAGGTCGTGAATCCATGCAGGTATTTCACAATCCCCGGGTGCTGGTGGAGCCGGAACCAAAAAGCATGCGCAGTCTGCCGTCCGGAGTCGTTCCTGCCGTTCGCCAGCCGCTGGTGGAAGATAAATCATTACTGCCATTTTTCAGCGATGAGCGGGTGATTCGTGCTGCCAGCGGCGCTGGTGCGCTGTCTGACTGGCTCCTGCGTCATGTTAAATCCTGCCAGTGGCCTCATGGTGACTACCATCACAGCGAAACAGTCATACATCGTTACGGTGCTGGCGCGATGGTGTTGTGCTGGCACTGCGACAACCAGTTGCGTGACCAGTCCTCCGAATCACTCGAGCAACTTGCTCATCAAAACCTGTCAGCATGGATGATTGACGTCATCGGTCACGCAATAAGCGGTACGCAGGAGCGTGAATTATCTCTGGCTGAATTATCCTGGTGGGCGGTCCGCAATCAGGTGGCGGACGTGCTACCGGAAGCGGTATTACGTCGTTCGCTGGGGTTGCGTGCGGAAAAAATCCGCTCAATGTACCGTGAAAGCGACATCGTACCGGGAGAGCAGACCGCCACCAGCATACTGAAGCAGCGCACAAAAAATCTTGCGCCGCTGCCTCACGCCCACCAGCAAAACCCGCCACAGGAAAAGACGGTGGTCAGCATTGCCGTTGATCCGGAGTCTCCGACTCAGTATCTCCAGCGTCAGAAACCACAGCGGGAAGAGATGCCCGTATACACGCGCTGGGTAAAAACGCAGAAATGCATGACTTGTGGCAATCAGGCAGATGATCCGCATCACATCATTGGTCATGGACTGGGAGGGATGGGAACAAAGACTGACGATTTGTTTGTTATTCCGCTGTGCCGTAAATGCCATAACGAACTACACGCCGGGGTAAAAGATTTTGAAGAAAAACACGGCAGCCAGCTGTTGTTGCTGATTCGTTTTTTAATGCACGCGAGAAATTCGGGTGTCCTGAAGTGGAAAGCATGAATGACTGAACGCATAGAATTTGTTTTGCCTTACCCGCCGACGGTGAATACTTACTGGCGACGTCGTGGCAACACATATTTTGTATCAAAAGTCGGTGAGCGTTATCGCCGTGATGTGGCGCTAATTGTTCGCCAGCAGCGGCTGAAATTAAACCTCTCCGGAAGGCTGGCGATAAAGATTATTGCAGAGCCACCGGATAAGCGCCGTCGTGACCTGGACAATATCCTGAAAGCACCACTGGATGCGCTGACGCATGCCGGACTTCTCATAGACGACGAGCAGTTTGATGAAATTAATATTGTGCGCGGTCAGGTCGTTCCTGGTGGTCGGCTGGGCGTGAAGATTTACGAAATAATGCATGACGGGCAGGTCAAAAAATGAAGCTGGAAGATTTACCGAAATACTATTCCCCAAAATCGCCTGGCCTGACTGATGTATCCGCCTCGACGTCAAAAGATGCGCTGAGTATCACTGATGTGATGGCTGCGCAGGGCATGACACAGAACCGGGCTGAGATGGGATTTTCTGCGTTCTTGGGGAAAATGGGCATTAGTATGAACGACAGGGCGCGGGCAACAGAATTACTGGCAGATTATGCATTAAGTCAGTGCGATCGCGTGGCGGCGTTAAGAAAGCTTCCGGCAGAAATAAAACCGGCAGTGATGCGCATTATGGCTTCGTACGCTTTTGAGGATTATGCTCGCAGCGCAGCGAGTAAAAAACAGTGCCCTTGTTGCCATGGGGAAAAATTTATTGAAAGCGAAGTTTTTACAAACAAGGTTCAGTATCCGGATGGCAAGCCGCCAGTATGGGCAAAGTGTACGAAAGGTGTGTATCCGTCTTACTGGGAAGAATGGAAAAAAATCTGGGAGGTGGTGAAGGTTTCTTGTCCTGAATGTAAAGGGAAGGGGGAGATTTCCACTGCCTGTAAAGACTGCCGTGGGCGTGGTGTTGCCATTCATCGTGAAGAGTCAGAAAAACGGGGTATGCCTGTAATCAGGAACTGCCAGCGTTGTGGCGGTCGTGGCTATGAAAGACTACCATCAACGGAGGCATTTAATGCCATACGCAAAGTGACGAGTGCTATCACGCTTGATACGTGGAAAAAATCAGTGAAATGCTTTTACGATACGTTGGTGGTTCGGTTTGACATTGAAGAGGCATGGGCGGAGCGGCAGTTAAAGAGGGTAACGCGATAGTGTTGTTGATTTTTCCCGAATTTGTGGTAAATTTGACCTAAAGATGGGCGTTTTATGCCTGACGTTAGAATAATTTTTACAACCCGCCGTTGAGCGGGTTTTTTATTGCCCGAAAAACGGTACAGGACGTTAAACGCGCTGGTGGTTGCGAATACCGGTCTTTCAGCTTGCTGGCTTTTTCGACAAGAGTTATTGGTATGTCACGTTAACCGGAAAAGGGAAAAAGACATGCTAAAACAGCAGGATATGACCGAAACCGCCAGAGTGGTGTTTAATGAATTAAGCGTCACCGAACCGGCGACCGTCGGGGAAATTGCGCAGAATACTTACTTTTCACGCGAACGCTGCCAGTTAATACTGACTCAGCTTGTTATTGCGGGTCTGGCAGATTATCAGTTCGGTTGTTACAGACGCCTTCCGCAGTGAAGGCTTTTTAATTCGTGGTAATGGGCGGCTGGTGGGTGTTAGCGGCACCTGTCAGTCATTTGCTTATGTGTTGATGAGAATTTACTTTTTGGGGCTATAATTAAGCTAACCAATTGCTAATTAAAGTAAAATTATAATGGATGTTGTCTGTTCAGTTATCATGGTTTGCTCCCCAATTAATATTTTTCTTGAAAAGGATACGTTGTCACTTAAGCCCGGCTCAGTCGTTCTGGCCACCAAATGCATCAGGGAGCTTTTCCTTATGCATTATGGCAAAGTTAAAATTGTCGATATAAGCCATTCTATAGTAAGTCAATATCTGGAAAGCCAGCATAAGCTGACAAGAGGTCCTCTGACTGACATTCCGCTTTACTTGTTGCTGGACCCCAACAATCCTGCGCTGGCTGCAGCTTTAATTACCAGCCAGAGATTTTCCGGAGAGACCACGGATATGTTTCTTATGATGGCCTGCCTGTCGCTGTTTGAATCAGATGAACGGATGTCATTATTTTTAAGTGGATGTGTATCCAGTATAAGTGTCAAAGTCAGAGCGATTATTCAAACAGATATATCATCAAGCTGGACGCTTGGTGCGATTGCTCTACAGTTGCATATGAGTGAGAGCTTGTTAAAGAAAAAACTCAAGGATGAAGGTCTCAGGTTCAGTAATTTGTTACTTGAGGAACGGATGCGGGTTGCTGTAAATATGTTATGTTCCCGACATGGATATGGACAGGCTGTAGCAGAAAAATGCGGTTATTCAAGTAGGTCCTACTTTATCTCTGTATTTCACCGCTATTATGGCTTCCCGCCAGACAGATATGTATCTATGCAAGGGCTTGATTTTTGATTTCATCTGATTATTATTTTCGGCCCGGCCCTTTAGCTCAGTGGTGAGAGCGAGCGACTCATAATCGCCAGGTCGCTGGTTCAAATCCAGCAAGGGCCACCAACCGCCACTAGCTCATCAGGAAAGAGAGTCAACCCTTTAAGTTGAGAGTGCGAGGTTCGAGTCTCCGGTGGCGGTCCAGTGCCGACTTAGCTCCGTAGGTAGAGCAACTGACTTGTAATCAGTAGGTCACCAGTTATACTTCAGTGGTACTTCTGAGGGCTTCTCTGTGTGAAATGATTATCATCCATATGGCAGGAGTAGAGTGAATATTGATGATATTTCCAGCTGCTCCAGCTTGTTGCAGCGTATTGAGGATGTTAATGCTGAACGAACCAGGGCCTTTAGTCGTTTGACAGTTATATTTTCTACCCCTGATCGCCTTTCAGGAAAGAACATTGTTTTATTAAACAGTGATGCCATCCATAAGGTTTTTGATGAGTTCATGACTGCTAATTCAGAATTACTGGCTCTTGTTGAGGAATACAATGAGATAGCCAGCCGTGTAGGTATGGATGAATTCAACGTCATACTTCGTGGATAAAAACATGCTTCATATTTTCTGTTAGCTCGCTACTGCGAGCTTTTTTGTATCTGAGCCACATCAGGCGCACATCAAAAAACCACTGAGTCTTTCAGAGAGGGGGGGGTACGGGATAGTCAGTGTGACATTCTCTGAGGGGCGGCGCAGGCCGATGGTGTCCTTGTGATGATAACTGTGCTCCGGATTTTTCTGCGCAAATCTGAATAACACCACACAAAAGGTATCTGCGGGTGCCTTTGACGGGTGTTTTTTACGGGCCGCTGGTGGCCCTTTTTTATTTACAGGAGAAAAAGTATGTCTGAACCCTTATCCGGTTCCGGCACGGCTGCGGCGCTCGGCGGGGCGACGGTATTCGGGCTGTTTACCGGAACGGATTTCGGGATTGTGTTTGGTGCGTTCGCCGGGGCGTTATTTGTGGCAACGATGCCGCAGGCGCTTTCAGCCTGGCGTGTGGCGGCGCATTTTCTGGTGTCGTTCATTGTTGGTGTACTGGGGGCGCGTGTACTGTCAGCCTGGATTGCATCAAAAACAGGTTATGACGGTACATCTGCGGATGCACTGTGTGCGGTGCTGGTGGCGGTGGTGTCGGTGAAGATTCTGTCGTTCATCCACCAGCAGGATATCGCATCACTGGTGTCCGGCCTGTTCTCGCGCCTGCGGGGTGGAGGAGGCGGCAATGTTAAGTAACCTTCCGGGATTGCTGAATGTGGCGTTATGCACAGTTATCGTGCTGACGCTCTTTTTTTATCGTCGCCGTGATTCCAGACATAAACCGCTGGTGTCATGGATGGCCTGGCTGCTGATGCTGCTGTATGCCTTTGCGCCCCTCAGCTATCTGTGTGGTCGCCCGTTAACAACGGGCTGGCTTGAAGTGTTTTTTAATCTGCTGTTCTGCGTGCTGGTGATACGCGCGCGCGGGAACGTCACAAAAATCTTTCCATTATTGAGGTGAATATGTCGGGTAAATTCAGATTCAGTCGTCGCAGCGAAAAGAATCTGGAGGGCGTTAAACCACAGCTGGTTGCTGTCGTTCGCCGTGCGCTGGAGCTGACGGAGGTTGATTTCGGTATTACGGAAGGGCTGCGCACGAAAGAACGCCAGAAACAGCTGGTCGCGGAAGGGAAAAGCCAGACCATGAACAGCCGCCACCTGACCGGTGATGCGGTGGATGTTGTTGCCTGGGTTGGCAGCCAGGTGTCATGGGACTGGCCTCTGTACGAGAAAATCGCGCAGGCATTTAAGCAGGCTGCCGCAGAGCTGGGAACAGCCATCGAATGGGGCGGGGACTGGCGGACGCTTAAAGACGGCCCACATTTTCAATTGAAGCGATAGCTTGCAAAACATACAGGGCCGCCATGAGCGGCTTTTTTATTGCTCAAAAAACGAAAGAACGGAGGTACGTATGTACGCGCTGAAAAAAATCACGGTAACGGAAGATGGGCGCCAGGTTGAAGAAGTGCATGTTCTGGGGAATATGTATCGCCTGGAATTTTACCCGCGCAACACTCACCTTGCTGCCCAGGTGGAGTATTGCCGGGATGGAAATGTGCCATGCATTTCGGTGGAAAAAACGGATGAGGCCTACATCACTACGCTGGCGGGTGACACGGTTCGTTGTATCTGTCGCGGTGACACTAAAGCCAGGAATGAAATAGCCAGATGCCGCACCCAGGGCAGTAAATAAAAAAACAAAACCCCGGCTGCTGGAACAGTCCGGGGTTTTTAGTTTTCACGTCAAAGAGGAAATTGTGAGTAGTGAGTACGGAGAAAATCCTCGTGGGAAAGTATAAAAGATTCTTTTTGAGGTTGTCCATTATGAAAGGTATTGAAGTGGAAACTCCCGCGAGCCTTGATTTGACAAGGGCTGCGGCCTTTGCAATTCGCCTTGTGGCGGTCGCTGTTCTGATTTGGGCTGTGCGTTGGTGGTGACATGAGCCGAAAACACTGGACACACAGAATACCGCGAGTGGCGGCGAAATGGGCACTGGTAGCGATACTGGTGCCTTTTTTATTGGTGGGATGCGTCAGCCTGGATAAGGCGCGCCAGCTTTTCGATACAGCTTCTCAGGTCTGTGAAATTGTCGACGGTGTTCGGCAGTGTCTGCAGAACTGATCGCCTGTAAGAGCAGAATATTTTGCTGAAAAATGAAGGATGCGTCAGCGTCCGGAAAGCATGAAATTCTGTGTTTGTGGCTACCCAATTAAATAAATTCTTTCTGTCGCCGCGAATACTCAAATGTTGATCAGCGCCCGGTGCGGCGACGGACTTCGATATCAGGAGACGATGATGGAAAAAACAGAAAACAAACCGATTGTAATTGGTGCTGATGCTGCTCCGTTTAAGTTTGAGTTGTCTCAACTGGTGGAGATGCGCATCAGTGATGAATGGGGGGAGGTTAAAGCCCGCGCGCAGTATGCGGATGGCGAAAACCAGTACTTGATCCACTACAAAGCAGCTGATGGTCGCGCCACGACGGAGTGGTTTGGTGAGTCAATGCTGGAAGCAACGGAAGATGATCGCCATCCTGGCTGTCCGGTATTTGCTGGTATGAAATTGCCGGAAGGTGCGGTTGTTACTGAATAACAGATATTATAGCAGCCCTTTATAAAGAGGGCTGCTACGAAAATGCTGTTATCAGATGAAGCTTTCTAAAATCCCATTAGTATCATTGAAAATTTCATGTAGTTCATTGATGTATTTATTTGATTTTGATGCGTTCTCCTCGCTATCAACAGGAAGGACATTAACCGTCTTAGCAATATTCTTTTGGCATTGTTGAAGATGAACACTGATACCGTCCCTGGTTAAGCACCACGGATAGGACCCAGGAATATCTGTCTTGGTAATATTCCAACCATTCAGGAGCTGTTGGGCGCTTAATTGCTGGAGGGTTTCAATAATATCGTTGTCAGCATCACAATAAACAAGTGCAGATATAAGATCATTTGTCCACTCAGTCATACTATAGATCTCCTTTTGTTGTTTGTTAACTGTAAACTAAACCATATATCTTGTGATGTATGCATCGGCATGCTTGAACATTTTTAGGTTATTATACGGATTTAGAATATTTAACATATTATGTTATTTCTTACATACATTGGATTTTTTTTCTACGTTTAAAACACGATTCAATGATCTGGATGGTATAAATTGGGAATATTATTTGAGTTTTCGTATTTATGTTTTCCCTAATTATCTAAACAGGAAGATAAATTGATGCCATCACGAATTCCCCGCGCATGCCGTAAGCGTGGATGCGCAGGCACAACAACAGACAGCTCTGGCTACTGCGATAAACATCGGGGTGAAGGCTGGATGCAGCACCAGCGCGGACTGAGCCGCCACCAGCGTGGCTATGGCTCAAAATGGACGGTGATTCGAGCCCGTATTCTGAAGCGCGATAAAGGTCTGTGTCAGTTGTGTCTGCGTGTCGGTGTGGTGCGCGAGGCGAAAACTGTCGACCACATCATCCCTAAAGCGCATGGCGGAACAGACGCAGACAGTAACCTGCAGAGTCTGTGCTGGTCCTGCCATAAAGCAAAAACTGCGCGCGAACGTATCAACTGATAATTGTTCTCACCTGTAGGGGAGGGGCGGGTCAAATTTCTGCAACCCTGGCTGCTCAGTACCGCCGCCTGACCTTTCCTCGCATCGCCGCAGGTTCGAAAACTTTTTTTTGGAATGTGATTAAATGATTGATAGGTAAAACCGATTATGTCTGGACCCCCGAAAACCCCGCCACGCCTGCATTTGATACGAGGCAACCCCTCAAAGCGCCCCGTTAAAGACCCCAAAAAAACCGCTAAAAAGGATGAAAAAGGGGTACCTAAAACTCCACGACATTTAGGGGCGCAGGGGAAGTACTGGTTCAGGCGAATGGCGGAAGAGCTGAATGCGGAAGGGATCATTTCTCAGCTTGATGCGCGTGCGCTTGAGCTACTGGTGGAAGCCTATACCGAATACCGGCATCACTGCGAAACACTCGATGTTGAGGGGTACACCTACCGCACGGAAACGCAGAACGGTGATGTGCTGATTAAGGCACACCCGGCTGCTGCGATGAAAGCGGATGCCTGGAAGCGGATCCGGGCGATGCTTGCAGAATTTGGTATGTCACCGGCAAGCCGGGCGAAAGTAAATACCGCCGGACCGGATGATGTTGATCCGCTGGCAGAGCTTTTAAAAGCGAGAGACTGATGGCAAAAGTGGCTGACGGGATCCGCTACGCCGAACGTGTTGTTGCAGGAGAAATAGTCGCTGGCGAATTTGTCCGTCTGGCCTGCCAGCGTTTTCTTGATGATCTGAAGTATGGCGAAGAGCGGGGGATTTATTTCAGTGAACCCCGTGCGCAGCACATCCTGAATTTCTACAAATTTGTGCCTCATGTGAAAGGGGCGCTGGCAGGCCAGCCCATTGAATTGATGGACTGGCATGTATTTATCCTCATTAATATTTTTGGTTTTGTCATTCCGCTGGTGAATGAAGAGACCGGGGAAGTTGTCATGCGCAGCGATGGCAGCGGACGCCCGGTGATGGTGCGCCGGTTCCGGACGGCGTACAACGAAGTTGCCCGTAAAAACGCAAAATCAACCCTGTCATCGGGTATTGGTCTGTATATGACGGGGGCAGATGGTGAAGGCGGGGCTGAGGTGTATTCAGCCGCAACCACGCGTGATCAGGCCAGAATCGTGTTTGAAGACGCCAAAAATATGGTCAGAAAAGCCCGGTCGACACTCGGGCGGTTGTTTGACTTCAACAAGCTGGCGATTTACCAGGAGCAGAGCGCATCAAAATTTGAACCGCTTTCCTCGGATGCAAACAACCTGGACGGTCTGAACATCCACTGCGCCATTATTGATGAGCTGCATGCACATAAAACCCGTGACGTGTGGGACGTTCTGGAAACGGCAACCGGTGCCCGTCTGCAGTCCCTTTTATTTGGTATCACCACGGCAGGGTTTAACAAGGAAGGGATTTGTTACGAGCAGCGTGATTACGCCATCAAGGTATTGCGTGGCTATAACAGCGACGTGGAGGGCGCTGTAAAAGACGACTCTTACTTTGCGATCATTTACACCCTCGATGAGGGAGATGATCCGTTTGATGAAACGGTCTGGCAGAAAGCGAATCCTGGCCTGGGCATCTGTAAACGCTGGGATGATCTGCGTCGTCTGGCGAAAAAAGCGAAGGAGCAGGTCTCTGCGCGGGTGAATTTTTTTACCAAGAAAGTAACATCACGCCGTAACAACAGTGCGACCTGTCCTGATTTTTTTAGTAACCAAATGAAAGAAAAAGATTTTTTCTTGTTCGTCGTTTTTGTTTTTTCTGGAAGGTTCTGGCTGTTTTCATCATTTGTGTATTGCACTGTGTATTGCAAAAACGGGTTATAAATCACATGGCGCTAAACAAACTGAGCGATAAAAAACTTCGTTCCCTGCTTGGGCGCAGGAGTGAGAGGCAGGAAACCATCGCTGATGGTAACGGGCTTTCGGTACGGGTCAGTAAATACGGATGTGTTAGTTTTGTTTTCTTTTACAGACTGGCGGGAAGGGGAACCGCGCCCATCTGGCTGACACTTGGAAAATATCCTGATCTGAGTCTCAAATCAGCGAGAGAGATGCGCGATCAGTGTCGAACCTGGCTTGCGGAGGGCAGAGATCCACGGATTCAGATAAAAATTGAACGGGAAGCCACCTTGCAACCTGTTACCGTTCGTGAGGCACTTGAATACTGGCTTGATAATTATGCAATGGATAAGCGTAGGGGAGCAGAACATATCAGGCAGTGCTTTGGTAAACATATTTATCCGGTGATTGGTCATGTACCACTTAGTGATTGCTCTATATCTATGTGGATCAAGTGTTTTGACAAAATAAAAAAAGTAGCACCTGTACAGGCCGGAGCTTTGTTGCGTATATCAAAACAGGCGCTTAAATTTTGTAGGGTAAGAAAATACGCGATTAGTCATGAAATTGATGATCTTGAGGTCTGTGATGTGGGAAAAAAGTCTGCGCGAAGAAGCAGGGTTTTAACAGATGATGAAATCAGAGATTTATGGCGAAGTATTAATACTGATTATGACAATCACGAATTATCATATGAAAACCGAATTATTTTACGTTTCCTGGTAGTTTTTGGTTGTCGACTGTCAGAAGTATTACTGTCGTCCTGGGTAGAGTGGGATTTTGATAAGAAATTATGGCGCGTTCCCGCTGATCATAGCAAAAATGGCAGGGAAATAATCAGACCGATTCCTGATGGCATGTTTAACTGGTTAGTTACGTTAAAAAAAATAACAGGTAACAAAGAAAATGTGATTGGGTTTGATATGCGTCAGTGTACGGCAAGCGTAACTATCGGTAAGACATGGAAAAGGATGAAACACTCGGAAAAATGGACGGCGCATGATATGCGAAGAGTGTTTGCCACAAAGCTAAGTGATCATGGTTTTGAACATAATGTGGTTGAACAGTTGCTTGGGCACACATTAGGCGGTGTTGCCGGGGTTTATAACAGAAGTCAGTATATGGACAGAAAAAAAGAAGCTATGAACTGGTGGTACGACTATCTGAATAAGCTAATTAGTGGTGACGGTAATGATTGAAATAGTTACGCGTGAAGAACTTGAAAATGATAAAACAATCGACAGGATGATTAAGGAAGATGAATGTGCATGGTTAACAGCTCTTGGCAGGAGACACAGAGCATTACTTGAAAAGGAAGGAAAATTTCCACGGAAAATATGTATTGGCCCACAAACAAAAGTCTGGCGCTTATCTGAGGTGCTGGAATGGGTAAAGGGTGAATGGAAACCCTGAACTAAATTAAATGAGATATAATCAACCCGTCTTTTGGCGGGTTTTTTTATAGGTGATATTTTTATGCAAAAATTTATTTATCCTACACCCGAAGAACGCATTCAGATTCTGAAAGAACATGGCGAACCGTATGATCGCCGTATACGCGAACATGAGTGTGCCAATCGTACCGGGCTTTCAAGAAGCAGACGTTGGGTACTTGAACAGGAGGGAGCATTTCCTGCTCGTGCTCATTTAGGGAAAGTGTCTGTTTCCTGGTTGCTCTCTGATGTGCTCTGGTGGGTTATGCATCCGCCAGGAGTAAAGGAAGTAAACAGCCCATACAAAAACGCCAATAAGTAATTACCGACAACCCCGCACCACGCAATGCGGGGTTTTTTGTATGTGAGGTAGAAAGTGATGAATAAAAATATTGCCGCGACGGGCAAGGGTGACGCACGTCATGTGAAAAAATTCTGTGATATTCGCGATCTGGTCGTTCTGCGCTTTGATAGTGTGAACGTTCGCGTGGTGTATCTGAACGGCGATCCGTGGTTTGTTGGCGCTGATGTGTGTGCGGCGCTGGAAATTAGCAACGTTACCGATGCTGTTTCAGTTCTGGATAGCGATGAGGTAATGACCCTAGCTTTAACCGAGGGTCATTCAGGTAAGCGTGGTGGTGCCAGAAGTTGGAATGTTGTATCAGAATCAGGTTTTTACAAGTTGATCGCCAGAAGTCGCAAAGCTGTTAATCCTGGCACGTTCGCCCATCGTTTCAGTAATTGGGTATTCAGAAATGTGATACCGGGTATCAGAAAAACGGGGGCTTATGGTATCCCGTGGGGCGCATTACAGGATTTTTCCCGCCGCAAAGAGCAATACCAGATAAGTGCCAGCGAGAAGGGGAGGGAGCTACAGGCATGTAAGCGCAAAAAGCGTGAACTGGAGGAAGAAGAAAAAAGGCTGATACGTGAATACCAGCCTGAGTTTTACTTTGGTGAGCGTATTCAGTAACCACACGCGGTGTTGATTATACGGTACATCGTGTTGACCGGGAAGCTACCCACCAGCAAGGCAAAATCTTCTGCTAAAAAATGACATATTACCAGTCGTCCGGAAAGCATGAAATTTTACAAAAATGGAAAATGAAGATTTTTATTGTGCTGGTGGGTAAAAACAAAAAGCGCCCCGTTACCGGAGCGCCCTTGCGAACAATTAACCTACTGCGCAAAAAATGAATCTGTGCGGGGGGATTATATCAACCGTGGTCGAAATGACCATAGTTGCAGGATAACAGGCAAAACAAAGGCCACCCGCTACGGTGGCCCCTTGACACAAGCTACACGTTATCCCCAACGCATGAGCATAACCAACAATGCCACATTTGCGGCTGGTGGGCAAATCCTGAGCTGTTCTGTAATTACAGGAACTACGGCATTGTCGCGGTTAGGTTATGCTCAACTTTTTTTCAACTCTATATCGCAAGCACGCCGTAATATATCGCCTTCATTGCTTCCGCAAAGATTCTTTTTCTCGAAGCATGATTTTAAGATAAAGGCGGCGACAATTAGAACAATCGCACAGAGTGCACAATTTTTAAGTTTTGGCATCTTTTACTCCTATGGTTGCCGCCGTGATTCCTCACACCACGGCGCTGGTGATGGTTACTCCTGCTCTTTGGCCTTGCGACGCTGGCGGCGTTTGATCTCGCCTTGCATTGACGTAATGATGAATTGTGATGTGCTTTCGCCTGATTCTTTCACTGATTCCATGGCGTTTACTATTTCGTGTGGTACACGAGCCTTTAGAGCTTGTGATTTTGCGTTTGTTGTACCCGTTGCCATTTCTATTCCTCTGGTGGATTGGTGGGGGACAGTATACACAGAAAAAGCACAAATAAAACTCTTGACGTGGGCCACACCTAAAACATATAGTGGGCCACACCTTAAAATTATCAAGGCGCATAAATGCAAAGCCCCGCAAGTGTCGTTACCACTCGCAGGGCTTCTAACCACCAACGATAGCAGAAGTATCGAGGTAGCTATGAGAAATCATACCACACACCCGCAAGGGCGGGACTCGCACAACCTGAATAAATACATCTGGCGTTTTATCGCCCTGAGCACGGCACAACCGCGCGTGATTACCATTGAGGCCACCAGCGAACAGGAAGCACGCCAGCAATCCCCGGCTGGTTGCGTGATGGTATTCGCCGCCCGTATTCGTCAGGGGGTACGCCATGTGCAATAACACCCGTCCGGACGCAGCCGCCGAAGCCATCAAAACGCTAATGCACGCGCTGATTGATATTTCATGCACGGCAGCAACCGCAGAAAAACACATTACCAGAGAGACGGAATATACAGGGGCGATAATCCCGCATTCGCTGGCTTACGCACAGCTTACCGCTGATATGGCGCTGAATGAGGCTAAAGCCATCCTGATTGCTGATTGTGAAAATGGCGGGGGCGATTATGCGAAATAAACATGATATTGAAGACCTGGCATTTGAAGCCCTGCACTCTGCGAAAAAAATCAGGGAAGTCGTCAATATGTGGATGAACAGCCTTAGCACCGATAAATCCGATAGCAGAGAAGAAATTCTTATTTCTTTGTTGTTAGACCTGGCAAATACACAGGTTTCTCTGACATCTGATATTGAGCTCGCCGCTAAAAAGCTGCCTCTGGAGTAAAAAAACATGAAAAAGAAAAATTCTGGCTTTACTGCCAGCGGTCACGCTCGGCCTGAAATCCGCCCCGGTGATATTTTCCGGGATAAATACGGCAGCACGATAACGATTAAAACCGTCGATGATTTTCGTGTGACCTATATCCGCGAAGGTTATGCGCATCCCTGCGTGTCGTCACATATGCGCTTTGACAGGGAGTTCACCCTGGTAAGCAAAGCACCACCAGCAGAATTAAGCGACATCGACAGAATCATGCGCGTTACAGGAATGGAACGCATTAAGGCAGTACGTGAAATTATTCGTGAACGGGGAAAGGCAAAATGAAGCGCGCACCAAACTTAAAGCACCAGCCAGCCGACAAAATGACGGAGGTTATCATCTTTGCGGGTAGTGATGCGTGGAGCCATGCGAAAGAGTGGCAGGAATGGGCAGGTAAGCATATTGCCGCCGACAATGTGCCGCCTGTCGTTCTGTCAGATGAACACCTGAAAGATATTACCGGTTATCAAATTATTGATGATAGCCGTCAGTGTGTGCGTATTTACCGCGCAGGGCACATCACTGAACGTAGCCTCACACAGATCGTCACGTTGCTGGCTGTGGCTGGCGTGAAGACCGTATACGAATACGCGGGGATAACTGACACCAGCCCGGCGGATTTATCCGACCAGTTGCCTCGCCTCAAAGACGAATACGAGCGCGGGGAAAGTCTGGTGTTGCCCTTAAAGAAAAAAATCACAGAAAGCCCGGGTGATGATGAATTAAAGCCCCGCGTTGAAAGCCGCGCCGATGGTGTTTTCTGGGTAACGCCAAAAGTGGATAAGCAGTCAGGCGAAATTATCCGGCCTGAAACGTGGTTATGCTCCCCGCTTGAGCTACTGGGAACGGGGACAATCGGCAAAGAGCATTACCGCGTGATGCGCTGGAAAAAGCCAGCAAACCATGAAGTCATCACGATGGCGGTTCCGTGCGGTGGCATTGGCGACCGTGACGGCTGGCGGCTGCTGAAAGACCACGGACTGAACGTGACAACCAACGGTAAATACAGGGCTATCCTGGCTGACTGGATGCAGTTAAGCGGAAACCATGAGGAATGGCAGTTAAGCACAACAACGGGCTGGCATTTTGGCGCGTACATCATGCCGGACGGTTCGGTCATTGGTGATTGCGAAAAGCCAGTCCTGTTTACCGGAAAAACGGCTGCCGTTAATGGTTATTCCGTGGCAGGAACGGCGGAGGGCTGGCGCGACAGTGTGGCGCGACTGGCTGGTGGTAATCCGTCCATGATGCTGGGTGTGGCGGTATCGCTATCCGCACCATTAATCGGGCTGGTGGGTGCTGACGGCTTCGGGGTACATCTTTTCGAACAGTCATCGGCAGGTAAGACCACAACGCAGAACATCGCATCAAGTTTATGGGGAGAGCCGGACGCGCAGCGGCTGACCTGGTACGGCACAGCGTTAGGTATCGCCAACGAAGCAGAGGCACACAATGACGGGCTTTTACCCCTGGATGAAATAGGCCAGGCCGGAAACGCGCGGGAAGTGTCCACGTCGGCTTATACGCTGTTTAACGGTTCGGGGAAATTACAGGGGGCGAAGGACGGCGGCAACAGGGAGATCAAACACTGGCGCACGGTGGCAATCAGCACCGGAGAAATGGACGTTGAGACATTCCTCAAAACGGAGGGGATAAAAGTCAAGGCGGGGCAGCTTGTCCGCCTGCTTAACGTGCCAATGGAAAAAGCCACGCAGTTTCACGAATACAGCACCGGAAAGGCACACGCAGACGCGTTAAAGGATGCCTGGACAGAAAATCACGGGGCGGCGGGGCGTGAATGGGTTAAATGGCTGGCAGACCACCAGCAGGAGGCAAAGGATACGGTAAGGGCATGCCGTGAACGGTGGCGCAACCTGATACCGGAGAGTTACGGCGAACAGGTTCACCGTGTGGGGGAACGATTCGCCATGCTGGAGTCGGCGCTGGTGCTTTCCGTCCATATTACTGGTTGGGATGTTCAGGCGTGCCGCGATGCCATTCAGCATAATTTTAATGCCTGGGTGAAGGAGTTCGGCACGGGTAACAGGGAGTTTAAACAGATGGTTGAACAGGCAGAGGCTTTTTTAGCGTCGTTCGGATTCAGCAGATACCTTCCGTGGCCCAACACCGACGAGCGTGATTTACCGATTAAAGAGCTTGCCGGATACAGAAAGGGGTGTATCAGAAACGAAGATGACGAGTTCCGTTTTTACACGTTCCCGCATGTATTTGAGGGTGAGATAGCACAGGGATTTAATCCGTCTCACTTTGCCCGCGCGTTGAGTGCTGCCGGAATGCTGGAAGCGGGTAACGATCGCCGTTACAAGAAAAAGGCGCTCGGCAAAATTGGGGGGAAGCAGCATGTTTTTTACGTGCTGATGTTCCAGCCTGAGGCAGAAGATTAACCCCCTGTGTGAGGTGAAAAGTTGCGGGTTATGCGGGTTATCCTGTGCATAAGTGCATTAACTGTATGAATAAAAAGGAAATCAATAACCCGCACGTAACCCGCAAAACGGCAGTTATAACCCGCAAAAGTGCGATTATAACCCGCAGAATTTCACCGTAAGGGTGTAAACAAGCGTAACAATCAACGTTAAAACCGGAGAACAGACAGCATGACAGCACAGATAGCGGCTTACGGGCGGCTGGTGGCTGACCCGCAGTTAAAGACCACCAGCAAGGGGACACAAATGGCTATGGCGAGTATGGCGGTTCCCCTGCCGTGCAGCCAGGCAGATGACGGAACGGCGACGATGTGGTTATCTGTCCTGGCGTTTGGCAGACAGGCCGACGCACTGGCAAAACACCGCAAAGGCGAACTGGTGAGCGTGGCGGGTAACATGCAGGTAAGCCAGTGGACAGGCCAGAACGGGGAAACGCGACAGGGCTGGCAGGTTATCGCAGACAGCGTAATCAGTGCGCGAACGGCGCGACCGGGCGGCAAAAAAGGCCAGCAGGGCCAGGCCACTGACGCACTGAACAGGGCAAAACAACAGACAAGCCAGCACGATGACCCGTACGGGGATAACATACCGTTTTAATTCACAACAGCGAACAGAGTTATTACAGGGGAAAGCATGACAACGCTGACCATTAACCGAAAACCGAAAGGCATTTACGGCACGCCGCAGAAAACAACGCAGACGGCACAGCAGCAGGATAAAGCCACATCGGCGCATAAAGTGATGCCCGGCAATCAGAACGCACAGCAGAGCCGCAAACAGAAGCCCACAGAGGCGACACCGTGGCGGCATATGACCAAACGCCAGCGCAAAAACCGCAGGCGCGTTAACCGCCTCACAGAGATGTGGCCTGACTTATTCAGCCGGGAAGCACCGAAGCCGCTTAAGGTGGGGATATGCGACGACCTGATGCAGGATATCGCCGCCAGGGGGCTGACATTCGGGCCGGGGGCATTACGTGCGACGCTGGCATCCTATGCGCAGTCTCCGCGCTATTACCGCGCCTTAATGGCTGGTGGTGCACGTTACGACCTGAAAGGCCAGCCGTGCGGCGAGGTGACACCACAGGAACAGCAGGAGGCAGAAACGCGGCTGATGGCGCTGAATGAGAAGCACAAGCGCCAGCGCCGGGCAGTAAAGGGGGATACATGCCAGTGACATTTGAAGAAGTCCAGCAACATAAAAAATTTCATGGTTTTGATGATCTGGAAACCACGACAGCAAAAAAATATCGCCGTCTGCTTTCTTCCGATGCGTTGTTTGTTGTGGATCATCATGATTTTCTGCGTAGCTCACTGACCGGGGAAATTTTCGCAACCAACCGTGAGCAGGTGGAAGCGATGATCGAATATCTGTGGAAAATAAGACGCAGAATGCGGGATCCAGTGAAACAATAAAGCGATAAAGGCCCGGATTTTTCCGGGTCTTTTTTTCAGGTTTTGTAAATTATTTGTTCGTGGTTGTTCCAGGTTGTTCGGTGATTCTGGCTGATGTTTACATACTGATTTTTATGTATATGTTGGCGTGTGGCACTCAGACGTGAGCCGCCACAATGCCGCCTGACCCCCTGCGCGATGCCGGGTTGATCTGCGAGATGCCGAGAGTGTCGGGCGGCGCTCCCTCCGTGTTGGTTTCACGTCCTGAATCTTAACCAATACGAGAAAACCTTCATGAAGAAATTAATCGAACTCCGCCAGCAAAAAACCGCCCTGAAAAACCAGATGCGATCCCTGCTGGAAAAAGCCGACAGTGAAAACCGCAGCCTGAACGATGACGAGGGCAAACAGTTTGATGAACTGCGTGCAAAAGCCGATTCCCTCGACACAGAAATTTCCCGCCTCGAATCTGTGGCTGATGAAGAACGTAACCAGCCTGGTGTTTCCGTCGAAGAGAAAATAACCAAAGACGAACTGCGCTCTTACATTCTGACCGGGGAAACCCGCAACCTGTCTGGCAGTGTCCCGGCTGATGGTGGTTATACGGTTATCCCGGAACTGAACAGAGAAATTATGCGTCAGCTTTCTGATGAATCGGTGATGCGTAAAATCTGTACCGTTAAAACCATTCACAGCAATGAATTTAAGCAACTGGTTTCTGCCGGGGGCGCGGTCGTTGAACACGGTGAAGAAGGCACTACACGTAACCAGACGGCAACCCCAAAACTGAATGAAGTCAGTATCCGCCTGTATCCGATCTACGCTTACCCAAAAACCACTCAGGAAATTATCGATTTTTCCGAAGTCGATATTATGAGCTGGTTATCTTCTGAAATTGGCGACACTTTCGTTGATACCGAAGAAACGGATCTGGTTTCTGGTGATGGCGAGAAAAAAGCTAAAGGTTTCCTGGCTTTTCCGCGCACTGCGGATAACGACAAAACCCGTCCTTTCGGTACGCTCCAGACGAAAAAAGTGACTGGCAGTCTCAGCGCCGACATGCTGATTGACCTGAAATTTACGCTACGCAATAAGTACCGCAAAAAAGCTGTATGGGTGATGAACTCAAATACAGCCGCCTCCGCACAAAAACTGAAAAATGCCACTGGTGATTACATCTGGCGCGATCGTTTACAGGCTGGTGATCCTGATTCTCTGCTGGGGCTTCCGGTTGAATATCTGGAATTTATGCCGGACGGTGTGATTGCAGTAGGTGACTTTAAGCGCGGTTATTTCATCGTTGACCATGAAACCGGTACGCGAACCCGTCCGGATTTCAGCGAACCCGGATTCATTAACATCTATACCCAGAAATATCTGGGCGGTGGTGTGGTGGATTCGAACGCCATCAAGATTCTGGAAATTCAGGCTGGCAAGTAATGAGCAAAGGGGGCTTCGGCCTCCTTTTTCAGCTTTATGGAGTACACCGATGAAAAATACCGATTTTGAAATCCGTACATCTGAACTGACCGCCAGCGATAAAAAACTGGTGGGTTATGCCGTTCGCTGGAACAGCCTTTCAGAAATTATCTGGGACGAATTCCGCGAACAGTTCACGCCGGGGGCTTTTGCTGACTATCTGGCGGCGGGTAATGATGTGCGCTGCCTGTATGAGCATGACTATACCCGACTGCTGGGGCGCACCAAATCCGGAACACTGGTACTGACTGAGGACAACACCGGGCTACGTTTTGAACTGACACCGCCTGATACCCAGCTTGGAAAAGATGTGCTTACGCTGGTGGAGCGTGGCGACATTACAGGAATGAGCTTTGGCTTTCGCGCATTATGCGAAGAATGGAATATCGCGCAAAAACCGTATCTGCGCACTGTTACCGCCGCAGAACTCCGTGAAATCACGATAACGTCGATGCCTGCTTATCCCGAATCCGGCGTGGAGATTGCCCACCGTTCGTTGTTTGCACAGCACCCTGAATTACGCCCGACAGGAAATAATCGTCATCGCTGGGCTGAACTGGCGGGGTTGTGATATGTGGTGGCCTTTTAGTCGTAAAAAAAGCGATCTGCGTAACCTGTCCATTGATGATTTTCTGGCGCTGTCCGGCGTACCGAATACCGGATCCGGAGAATATGTTTCTGCCGGGACGGCTGAATCATTGCCTGCTGTGATGAACGCGGTTTCCGTCATCGCTGAGGCGGTGGCCACGATGCCGTGTTATCTGTATCTGGTACGTAATGACAAGGGCAGGGAGGCGCGGGAATGGCTGGACAGTCATCCGGTAGATATTCTGCTGAATGAGCAGCCTAATTCGTGCCAGACACCTTACCAGTTTAAACGCACAATGATGCGTCACTGCCTGCTGAACGGTAACGCCTATGCGGTTATTGAATGGGGGCGGGACGGTCAGCCAAAATCACTTCATCCTTATGCGCCGGGGTGTGTTGTACCGGAACGCACAGGCGCACACAAATACCGCTATACCATCACCGAACCCTATACAGGAACGGTACGCACGTATTTACAGGAAGAAGTCCTGCATCTCCGCTATGCCTCGGATGATGGCTTTCTGGGACGTTCCCCCGTCACGATTTGCCGTGAGGCGCTGGGGCTTGGCCTTGCTCAACAGCGTCACGGAGCCAGCATTATGAAAGATGGCATGATGGCGGCAGGGATTATCACGTCAGGCGAATGGCTGGACGGCGTGAAAGGTAAACAGGCATTAGACGCCCTGGAACGCTACAAGGGGGCGAAAAATGCCGGAAAAACGCCAATCCTTGAAGGGGGCATGGATTACAAGCAACTGGGGATGAGTAACCAGGATGCGGAATGGCTGGCCTCCCGTCGCTTCTCCATTGAAGACATCGCCCGGATGTTCAACGTATCGCCTATTTTTCTGCAGGAATACAGCAACAGCACCTACAGCAATTTCAGCGAGGCAAGCCGCGCGTTTCTGACCATGACAATGCGCCCATGGCTGGCGAACTTCGAACAGCAAATTAAGGCCGCTTTGCTGGTGGCTTCTCCCGTACCTGGTACCCGTTATCTGGTTGAGTTTGATTCAGCCGATTTATTACGCGCCACCCCTACCGAACGTTACGCCACGTATGAGAAAGGGATTAAGAACGGGATCATGAATCCGAACGAAGCCCGCGAACGTGAGGGGATGCCGCCGCGTGAAGGTGGCGACGAATTCAGCCAGGCATGGAAGCAGACGGTGGAAATTAAAGGTGAAAAAGATGAGTGAAGAAAAAATTACACCTGATGAAGTCAGGGCACATCTTCGCCTTGATGACTTTTCCGGAGAAGGCGAACTTCTGAAAATGTATACCGATGCGGCGCTGGAAGCCTGCCAGAAGCATATCGGGAAACGTTTTGAAGACGGGCTGGAATTTACCCCGGCAATACGTGTTGGTTGCCTGATGTACATCGCTTTCCTGTACGAGAACAGGGAAGCGGTTTCACCTGTGGAGCAGTCTGAACTGCCTATGGCTATTTCTGCGCTCTGGTCGGTTTATCGTGATGTAGGGGTGTACTGATGCCGTGGCAACCATTAAGGCGATGCACTGAGCCGGGCTGTAATAAGCGCGTGAAGTCCGGCAAGTGCGAAGATCACAGGCGGGCTGCATGGCGTGCAGAGGATGCCAGACGGGGACACCGCCGCGCGCGCGGGTATTCCCGACAGTGGGACAAATACCGCGCCCTGTACCTGAGCAAAAATCCGTTATGCGTGCGTTGTCTGGCTAAGGGGATTTATACGCCAGCTCTTGTGGTGGATCACATCATTCCCATCAATGGCGGCGGTGATGTTCTCTTCTGGCCTGAGTGGAACCACCAGGCATTGTGCCAGACGTGCCATAACCGTAAGACAACACGGGAAGATCCAGCCACGAAAGCGAACCGTAAGGCGGGTATGTATCGCGAGCAGGAAGAACGGGCGGCACACCGTAACGACTGGATGTATGGCGATGATGACTGAACAGGAGCAAAACAGGCTGATACGTGGACTGATAAGGCAGCGTGACTTATGGAAGACACAGGAGACAGGGCACAAAGCCAACAGGACAGGGCGCACAGAACGCACCACAGCGAAGCGATTAACCGACCGTGACCGCGAGGTCATGGAATGTTTTCGCAATCGCTGGTGAGGCCGTCAGAGGGGGTGGGGGAGGTTTTCAGGACAAAACCGTCCCTGCCGGACACCGACCGCCTCCTCAAATTTTTGTGCACGGAAATTTTTTTGAAAATAATTGGGCGAAAAAAGAACATGGCAAGACCACCAAAAGCCCCCGCTTACCTGGATGAAATCGCGGTCAGGCAGTGGAAGGAAAAATCGCGCCAGCTTTCCGGGCGGGAAGACCTTACCCCCGCCGACTGGAGCAATCTGGAACTGTATTGCGTTAACTACTCCATATACCGCAAAGCCGTCGAAGACCTTGCGACGCGCGGCTTCAGCATTGTTAACAGTCAGGGCAGCGAAAGCAGAAACCCCGCTCTGAGCGCAAAGGCTGACGCAGAAAGAATAATGATCAAAATGGCTTCTTTGCTGGGTTTTGACCCGGTAAGCCGCCGCAGAAATCCACCGGAAACAGAGGAAGAGGACGAGCTTGACCGCCTGGCATGAGTACGCAGAAGGCGTAAAAAACGGCAAAATTACGGCCTGTAAACGACTGAAACAGGCCGTTAAACGGTATTTTTATGACCTTGAAAACCCCCTTTACACGTTCGATCCGGAGGTCGTGGAGCGGTTTATTGCCTTTTCCAGGGTGTGTCCGCACGTAAAAGGCGCAATGCGCGGTAGCCCAATTAAACTGGAGCCGTGGCAGCAGTTCGCCTTTGCGTGCATCCTGGGCTTTAAGGTTAAGGCCACCGGGCGGCGCAAATACACCAGCGCATTCATTGAAGTACCGCGAAAAAATGCCAAATCCACGGTCGCCGCTATCCTGGCTAACTGGTTTCTGGTTATGGAAAACGGGCAGCAGGATATTTACACCGCCGCCGTGAGTCGTGATCAGGCGCGGATCGTGTTTGATGATGCGCGTCAGATGTGCCTTTTATCCCGACCGTTACGAAAGCGGGTAAATATTCAGGCACACAAGGTGATACACCCAAAAACCAACAGCCTGTTAAAGCCGCTGGCAGCAAAAGCGGCAACCATTGAAGGTACAAACCCGAGTCTTGCCATTGTGGATGAATATCACCTGCACCCTGACAACGGGGTTTATTCCGCGCTTGAACTGGGAATGGGGGCACGCCCGGAGGGGTTATTATTTGCCATCACCACATCGGGGAGCAACGTTGTTTCAGCCTGTAAACAACACTACGACTATTGCTGCCAGATACTGGATGGTGAAGAGGTGAACGAATCCATGTTCGTGCTGATTTACGAGCTGGATGATGAAAGCGAGGTTGACGATCCGGAGATGTGGATAAAGGCGAATCCCAATATCGATGTTTCCGTCGATCGTGAAAAACTGGCCTCAACCATCCAGAAAGCGCGGGGTATTCCGTCGCAGTGGGTGGAAATGCTCACCAAGCGATTCAATATCTGGTGTCAGGGGGCTACGCCGTGGATGGGTAATGGTGCATGGGCGGAGTGCGCCGGAACGTTCGCGGAGGCGGATTTATACGGGCAGGAGTGCTACGCGGGGCTGGACTTATCATCAACCAGCGATATTTCCAGCGTGTGCTATGCCTTTCCGGTCGGTAAAAAGATTATGCTGGTTTCCCGTCACTATCTGCCGGAATTTCAGCTACAGAACCCCGCCAATAAAAACCGCGCCATCTATCGCCAGTGGGTAAAGGCGGGCTGGATACGCACAACACCGGGTGACTGCATTGATTATGACCGTATCCGTGATGACATCATGGCGGATGCAGAGAATTTCAATATCAGGCTGGTGGGTTTCGATACATGGAACGCCACGCACCTGAGGACGCAGCTACAGGGCGCAGGATTTGAGGTGGAGCCGTTCCCGCAAACATACCTTCGTTTCAGTCCGGCGGCGAAATCGTTCGAAGTTTTTGTTAACCGGAAGGTGATTGTGCATCGTGGTGATCCGGTGCTGGCCTGGTCAATGAGTAATGTTGTGATGCAGAGTGACGCGAACGCCAATATCAAGCCGAACAAGAAAAAATCATCCAACAAGATAGACCCGAGCGTTGCGGCGCTGATGGCGTTTGGCACATTCCAGGCAGAGCATGAGGAATTTGCATTCGATATGAGCGACAGCCACAAAGAGCGGCTTGCGGCGTTTGATGGTGTGTAACGGAATGGATGAGAGAGGACAATGCTCATTTAATGGAATAAATTTTCAGTATTACCGGTACCCACTTTCAGGGATGTTTTTGCGGGTTATTTGAGGGGTGTTTGCGGGTTATTTTGAATGTCTTGCGGGTTACATTCTGGCTGATATTTAAATACGTTGTTTTTTAACGCATTGATATTAAAGAGTAAAAATACTTAGCACGCGAAGATAACCCGCTAACCCGCATAACCCGCGCTGTTTTGTATATATATACGAAAAATTGCATTCAGGGGGGGATCGAAATTTCTACTGCCTCTTATCTCTTTGAGTGCTCACCTCGTCAGATTGTTACACACAAGAAATAAAAAATGCTTCGCGATGGTAGGTCGAATCACTATATCAAAAAACGGTGTGTATCAGCATTAAAACAATACAGATACGTGTATTGCGCTGTGTATTGCTTGATGATTTATAAAGACTGTTTTTTCATGTTAAACGATTGATATACAGGTGATTTTAAAAAACTTGAAATATTCTTACCAAACACATGAATGTGTGGGTAACAGCAGAGTCTGCCTGGATGGACATGATTAAGTGGGAGAAATGCGAATATATTGCCCCACGACATGAGCTGAAAACGTATCCCATGTGGGTCGGCGTCGACCTTGCTCATAAGATTGATATCTGTGCGGCGGCAAAACTCTGGCGAACCGATAACGGACATGTTCATGCTGATTTTAAATTCTGGCTCCCGGAAGGACGGCTGGAGCGGTGCTCGCGGCAGCAGGCAGAACTTTACCGGAAATGGGCGGAGATGGATAAGCTCATCCTGACGGATGGTGATGTTATCGATCATGCTCAGATAAAAAGTGACTTACTGGAATGGATTGGTGGTGAAAACCTCAGGGAACTGGGATTTGACCCGTGGAGTGCAATGCAGTTCAGTCTGGCGCTGGCTGAAGAAGGTATACCGCTGGTGGAAGTTCCGCAGACGGTCCGCAATCTGTCAGAGGCCATGAAGGAAACGGAATCACTGGTCTATGCCGGACGTTTCCATCACAGTAATCACCCGGTCATGAACTGGATGATGTCTAACGTTACGGTAAAACCGGACAAAAACGACAATATCTTCCCGAATAAATCCACGCCTGAAGCCAAAATCGACGGCCCTGTTGCGATGTTTACAGCAATGAGCCGGATGCTGGTCAATGGCGGTGAACCGGAGCCGGATCTGTCTGAACACCTGATCAGTGTTGGTATCCGCTCGCTTTAACCGAGGTCATTATGTTTCTGATAATTCTCACGCCACTGGTGGGCGTGCTGGGGGCGCTTTTGCTGTCGTATGGCGCATGGCTGATTTATCCCCCGGCAGGTTTTGTTGTTGCCGGGGTGCTGTGCCTGTGCTGGTCGTGGCTGGTTGCGCGTTATCTCGATCGCGGTCACTGGGGTGCCTCCGGAGGTGAGTAATGTTTTTCCAGGGGCTTTTTCAACGTAAAAATAATCCCCCCGCCACAACGCCCGGGATGCTTGCGGAAGAACTTGGGTTGTCATATGACACCTATACCGGAAAGCGGATCAGCAGTAAGCGGGCCATGCGGCTGACGGCAGTGTATTCCTGCGTCAGGGTGCTGGCAGAGTCTGTTGGTATGCTGCCCTGCAGCCTCTACAAAATCACCGGCACCCTGAAAACACGGGCGGTGGATGAACGACTGCATAAGCTGATTTCGGCAAAACCCAATGGCTACATGACGCCGCAGGAATTCTGGGAACTGGTCATTGTCTGCCTGTGTCTGCAGGGTAATTTTTACGCCTACAAGGTAAAGGCACTGGGGGAAGTGGTGGAGCTTCTCCCGATAGATCCGGGCTGTGTGGAACCGAAGCTGAACAGCCAGTGGCAGCCGGTTTATCAGGTGACGTTTCCGGATGGTTCCGTGGATGTGTTGACCCAGGATGAAATCTGGCATGTGCGCACCCTGACGCTGAACGGACTGGTCGGGCTGAATCCCATTGCGTATGCGCGTGAGGCCATTTCACTGGCAGCGGCAACCGAGGAGCACGGCGCCAGGCTGTTTGGTAACGGCGCTGTGACATCCGGTGTGTTGCGTACGGATCAACAACTTTCTGATCAGGCTTATGCGCGTATCAAAAAGGACTTTGAGGAACGGCATGTCGGGCTGGGAAATTCTCATCGTCCGATGATTCTGGAAATGGGGCTGGACTGGAAGCCGGTGGCACTGAATGCCGAGGACAGCCAGTTCCTGGAAACCCGCAAGTTTCAGTTGGAAGAAATCTGTCGTCTTTTCCGCGTGCCACTGCATATGGTGCAGAACACTGACCGCGCCACCTTCAACAATATTGAAGAGCTGGGGCTTGGTTTCATTAACTATTCCCTTGTGCCGTATCTGACCCGTATTGAGCAGCGGATCAATACAGGGCTGGTCAGGGAGAGCAAGCAGGGGAAGTTTTACGCCAAATTTAATGCCGGAGCATTGTTGCGTGGCGACATGAAATCCCGCTTTGAAGCGTATGCCACGGGGATCAACTGGGGGATTTATTCCCCTAATGACTGCCGTGATCTGGAAGATATGAATCCCCGACCGGGCGGTGATGTGTATCTGACACCGATGAACATGACCACCAGTCCCTCTGCTGGCGATGACAACGGTAAGAAAAAGGAGAGTGGAGATGCAGACAAAACAGCGTCTTGATATACCGCTGAACCTGAAATCCGTCAGTGATTCCGGGGAATTTGAAGGTTACGGTTCTGTTTTTGGTGTTAAGGACAGCCACGATGATGTGGTGGTCCCCGGAGCCTTTACCACAACACTCCAGAAATGGAGCGAAAAAAAGGCGCTGCCTGCGTTGCTCTGGCAGCACCGCATAGATGAGCCCATCGGTGTGTACACCGAAATGAAAGAAGATGATGTCGGGCTTTATGTCAGGGGACGATTACTCATTGATGATGATCCCCTGGCAAAACGTGCACATGCCCATATGAAGGCCGGTTCTTTAACCGGCCTTTCTATTGGCTACATCCTGAAAGACTGGGAGTACGACCGTGAAAAAGGGGTATTCCTGCTGAAAGAGATCGACCTGTGGGAGGTCAGTCTGGTGACGTTTCCTTCCAATGATGAGGCTCGCATCAGCGATGTGAAAAATGCGCTGGCGCGTGGGGAGATCCCTGATCAGAAAATCATTGAGCGGGTCCTGCGCGATGTTGGACTTTCGCGAACCCAGGCCAAAGCATTCATGGCCGGGGGATACGGCGCTTTATCCCTGCGTGATGCTGAGGATGTGGATGCCGCACTGAATGCACTGAAAAATCTTAAATTTTAACCAGGAGTAAATAATGGCTGTTGATATTAAAGACGTTGAACAGGTCGCGCAGGATTTGCAGCAGAAGTTTGACGATTTTAAGGCAAAAAACGACAAGCGCATTGACGCGATCGAACAGGAAAAAAGCAAGCTGGCCGAACAGGTGGAAAGCCTGAACGGGCAAATCAGCGAGCTGGAGAACCTGAAAAGCGACCTGGAAAAAGAGCTGGCAGACATCAAGCGTCCGGCAGGCGGCACGCAAAATAAAGTTGCCGGTGAACACAAAGAAGCGTTTATCGGATTTATGCGCAAGGGGCGTGAAGACGGTCTGCGTGAACTTGAACGTAAGGCGCTTCAGGTAGGTAATGATGAAGATGGTGGTTATGCCATTCCGGAAGAACTGGATCGTACCATCCTGACGCTGCTGAAAGATGAGGTGGTGATGCGCCAGGAAGCCACTGTGATCACCCTCGGTGGCTCGGATTATAAAAAACTGGTGAATCTGGGCGGCACTAAGTCCGGATGGGTGGGGGAAACGGATACGCGTCCGGAAACCGCCACCTCAAAACTGGGGCTGATTGAACCTTTTATGGGGGAAATCTACGGCAACCCGCAGGCTACCCAGAAAATGCTCGATGATGCTTTTTTCAATGTGGAAGACTGGATCAACAGTGAACTGGCGCTGGAATTTGCCGAACAGGAAGAAATTGCCTTTACCAGTGGCGACGGCAGCAAAAAACCAAAAGGTTTTCTGGCTTATGAGTCCACCGATGAAGATGACAAGACCCGTGCGTTTGGCAAACTTCAGCACATCGCTTCCGGTTCGGCTTCTGGCGTGACCGCTGATGCGATCATTAAACTGATTTACACCCTGCGCAAGGCGCACCGTAGCGGCGCGAAGTTCATGATGAATAACAGCAGCCTGTTTGCCATTCGCCTGCTGAAGGATAACGACGGAAATTATCTGTGGCGTCCGGGCATTGAGCTGGGTCAGCCTTCTTCACTGGCGGGGTATGGCATCGTTGAGAATGAGCAGATGCCGGATATTGCTGCCGATGCAAAAGCCATTGCGTTTGGTAACTTCAAACGCGGCTATACCATCGTTGATCGTATCGGCACCCGTATCCTGCGCGATCCGTACACAAACAAACCGTTTGTGGGCTTTTATACCACCAAACGAACCGGCGGTATGCTGGTGGATTCTCAGGCGATTAAGCTGATGAAGATCGGCGCTGCGGTCCGCCAGAAAGCCGCTGCGTAATGCAGTTTTTTATGCCCGCACAGTGTTGCGGGCAGGAGTTTCTGATGGCAGCAATAGTGGAAAAACTCAGGGCGCAGTGCCGTATTGATACAGATGATGCAACTGATGATGAGTTACTGATGCTGTATTTCCGGGCTGCCTGCCGCAAGGCAGAAAATTTTATCAACCGTAAGCTTTATGAGGAGACGGTGCCGGAGGGGGATCCAGAAGGGGTGCTTATAGCTGATGATGTTTTGCTGGCGCTTATGTTGCTGGTCGGGCACTGGTACGAAAACCGGGAAAATTCCTCAGATGTCAGCAAGGCACCAATCCCGTTTGGTTTTTCTTCTCTGCTGGAGCCTTATCGTTTTATTCCTGTGTAGGAGGAAGCATGCAGGCGGGCAGATTACGTGATCGCGTAATTATTCTGAATGTCACCACCGCCCGCTCTCCGTCAGGGCATCCGGTGGAGACGGTGACGGAGGGAGCTACCGTATGGGCAGAAGTTAAGGGTATCAGCGGGAGGGAGATAATCTCAGGCGGAGCAGAAACCGCTCAGGCTACGGTCAGAGTCTGGATGAGATTCCGGCGCGATGTGACAGCGACTTCACGTCTGAAAGTGCTGACCGGTGCATTTAAAGGGGCCATTCTGGGTATAGAAGGTCCACCAATACCGGATGCACGCGCTACCCGGCTTGAAATACTCTGCAGCCTGAAGGGGAATGTGTGATGGATTTCAGTCTTGATTTTTCCGGCCTGGCGGATATTGCACGGGATCTGGAGACGCTCAGCAGGGCAGAAAACAATAAGGTTCTGCGCGATGCCACCCGTGCCGGTGCTGAAGTTATGCGGGATGCAGTTGTTGAACGTGCGCCGGAGCGAACCGGGAAACTGAAGAAAAATGTGGTTGTTCTCACGCAGCGTTCAAAGCGTCGGGGAGAAATTATCTCGGGTGTCCACATTCGCGGACGGAACCTGCGAACCGGAAACAGTGATAACAGCATGAAAGCCAGCGATCCCCGAAATGCGTTTTACTGGCGCTTTGTGGAGCTGGGAACGATAAACATGCCCGCGCATCCATTCATTCGCCCGGCTTTCGATACGACAGAGGAGCTGGCGGCGCAGGTTGCCATACAGCGAATGAATCAGGCTATTGATGAGGTCTTAAGTAAATGAGGGAGGCCACACTGTATTCCCTGCTGTCTCAGCTGGCCGGAGGACAGGTATATCCTTATGTGGTCCCGCTGACGGAGGGAAAGCCTGCGGTATCTCCGCCGTGGCTGGTGTTTTCTGTGGTGTCTGACACGGCGTCTGATGTGCTTGATGGTCAGGCTGAATCCAGAATTGTCGTGCAGATCGATGTCTGGGCAACAGTACCTGATGACGCAGATGATATTCGTGAGCAGGCGCTTGATGCAGTAAGGAAACTGGCACCCTCCGTTATTTCTAAAACGCAGGGGTATGATCCTGACTCCCGTCTGAGCAGAGCCACGCTTGAATTTCAGGTAATAGCCTGAGGTCGTTAATGATTTTACCCACCCGCCGCTGGCGGGTTTTTTATTTTCAGGAGACGAGTATGTCCTCTAATTTTGAGCGTTCGCAACTGACGAAAATTATGATTTCGTCTGCACCGGTAACAGCAGAAACCCTGGATTCTGCCAGCTATCTTGGCCTGAGCTGTACAATCAAAGAGGTGCAGTTTACCGCAGGACAAAAGCAGGATATTGATGTCACCACGCTGTGTTCTGTTGAGCAGGAAAATATTAACGGTCTTGGTGCCGCGTCAGAGATTTCCATGTCAGGCAACTTTTACCTCAATGCTGCCCAGAACGCGTTGCGCAGTGCCTATGACAATGACACCACGTATGGCTTTAAAGTTATTTTTCCGTCAGGAAACGGATTTACCTTTATGGCAGAGGTGCGTCAGCATACCTGGTCTGCAGGAACCAATGGTGTTGTGGCTGCAACGTTTTCCCTGCGCCTGAAAGGTAAACCTGTGCTGACGACAGAGCCGCTGAAAGTGAAGGTCGATTTAAACAGCACGCTGCAGGTTTCTGCCGGAGCGAAACTCGAAATGGTGGTTGAGGCTGCCGGTGGTGTGCCGCCTTATTCTTATGTCTGGAAGAAAGGTAGTTCTCCTGTTTCCGGACAGACGGCGGCAACGTTCAGTAAGGCATCAGCAGCATCTGGTGATGCCGGTGCGTATACCTGCGAGATTTCTGATTCAGCAAGCCCGGTTAACAAAGTGACCTCCACTTCCTGCACTGTAACCGTCAGTTAATGAGGATGGATGTGATGACTAAAAATATCCGTAATCTGGCACTGGCAACGATGTCGGGGTTTCGCCATAAAACCGTTGATGTGCCTGAATGGGAGGGAGCAACGGTTGTATTACGGGAACCTTCTGCAGAAGCCTGGTTGCGCTGGCAGGAGATCGTTAAAGCCAGGGAAGATGATACATCGCCATCTGTTGCAGAGCGTGCCCGCCGAAATCTGGAGGCGGACGTTGAACTGTTCATTGATGTTCTGTGTGATACCGGACTGCAACCTGTATTTTCAGAGGATGATCGTGAACAGGTGATTGCCGTGTATGGCCCGGTGCATGCGCGGCTTCTTCGGCAGTCTCTGGAACTGATCAGTGATGCCGGAGAGGTTAAAAAAAAGTAGCGCTTCCGGGGATGCGTTTTCTGATGATGCTGGCGCTCAGGATGGGGCGCACATTGTCAGAGTTACGCCGGGAAATGTCCGCATCAGAAATCATGATGTGGGCAGAATTTGACAGGTTCAGCCCGCTGGGAGACGAACGGGCTGATATCCGGGCTGCCCAGATTGTTTCAGCTGTTTACGGTGCGCAGGGGGTCAAAGTGCCACTGAATGATGCGCTTCTTCAGTGGGAGAAGGAGCAGATAGAAGGCGTATCAGATCCATTTGCCGGACTGGAAAACGCGCTTTTAATAGTGTCTCAGTGAGTCAACATAACCGCTTCGGCGGTTTTTTTTCGTCCGGAGAATGAGTGTGGCGACATTACGTGAACTGATTATTAAAATCTCGGCAAATTCCCGGTCATTCCAGTCAGAGATCTCCCGGGCTTCGCGTATGGGGCAGGATTACTACCGTACCATGCAGAACGGAAGCCGGCAGTCCGCTGCTGCATCCCGTGAAATGCGGCGTGCACTGGCAGAAGTGACGGATCAGATAAATACAGCTAAATCTTCGGCACTGAATATGGCGGGGGCATTTGCCGGGGCTTTTGCTACCGGTCATCTTATTTCTCTCGCCGATGAGTGGAATTCAGTAAATGCCCGTCTGAAGCAGGCCTCACAGTCCAGTGATGATTTTCAGGCATCACAGCGTGAATTAATGGCGATCAGCCAGAGAACGGGGACGGCGTTTTCTGATAACGCCAGCCTTTTTGCCCGTTCTGCAGCTTCCATGCGGGAGTATGGTTACAGTTCTGAGGAGGTACTGAAAGTCACCGAGGCGATCTCCACGGGCCTGAAATTATCCGGTGCCAGTACAGCAGAAGCCAGTTCGGTGATCACGCAGTTCAGTCAGGCACTGGCGCAGGGAGTGCTGCGCGGTGAAGAGTTTAACTCGGTGAATGAGAACGGCGATCGTGTTATTCGTGCGCTGGCTGCGGGAATGGGGGTTGCCCGTAAGGATCTGAAGGCCATGGCGGATAACGGAAAGTTGACCGCCGATAAGGTTGTTCCTGCACTGATTAGTCAGCTTGGGGCATTACGTGATGAATATGCGGCAATGCCTGATACGGTTTCATCCTCTGCAACCAAAGTTGAAAACGCCTTTATGGCCTGGGTTGGTGGTGCGAACGAGGCAAGCGGAGTGACGAAGACGCTCTCCGGTGTGCTGAATGGTATTGCAGGCAATATTGACACTGTGGCAACCGCTGCCGGTGCTCTGGTTGCCGTCGGGGTAGCCCGATATTTTGGCAATATGGCGTCTTCTGCTGGATCTGCAACTGCCGGATTAATTACTGCAGCCAGAAACGAAGTGGCTCTTGCGGAAGCGCAGCTCCGGGGGACACAGATAGCAACAGCCAGGGCGCGTGCGGCGGTTTATCGTGCGCAACAGGCGGTTGTTGCTGCTCGCGGTACCGAAAGGCAGGCAGCCGCAGAAGCGAAACTGGCTGCTGCCCAGGCATCACTTACCCGTAATATTGCGGCCAGAACAGCAGCACAGACAATGCTGAATACTGTCACGTCAGTGGGAAGTCGTCTGTTAAGTGGAGCACTGGGACTGGTTGGTGGGGTGCCGGGGCTTGTCATGCTGGGGGCCGCGGCCTGGTACACGATGTATCAGAATCAGGAGCAGGCCAGAGAATCTGCACGCCAGTATGCCGCAACAATCGACGAAATTCGCCAGAAAACGTCGGCAATGTCGCTTCCTGAAGCGTCAGATAATGAGGAAAAGACGCGGCAGGCACTGGAGGAACAAAATCGCCTGATTAGCGAACAGGAAGGAAAAATTCGCGGACTGAAAAATCAAATTGCTGATTATCAACGTTGGCTTGATGAAAGTTCGCAGAGTGGTTCGGGTGCTGAAATCATCCTTAAAGGGCTTGCCGAAGCAACAAATCAACTGGCAGTTGAACAATCCCGTCTCACTCAAATGCAGGGCAAAGCGCAATCCATTCAGGATGTGCTTGCCGGGCTGGAGGAGCGACGGGTGGCGTTGATCCGTCAACAGGCGGCGGAACAAAATAAAGCGTATCAGTCCCTGTTGATCATGAATGGGCAGCATACCGAGTTTAATCGCCTTCTCGGGCTTGGTAATGAATTACTTCAGCAGCGACAGGGGCTGGTGAATGTACCGTTACGGCTACCACAGGCAACTCTGGATGATAAACAGCAGACCGCACTGAATAACAGCAAGCGCGAACTGGCTCTGTCCCGCCTTAAGGGGGAAGCGCGTGAGCGTGCCCGACTGGGCTATGCTGCGGATGATCTCGGCTTTGTGGGGGAGGTGTATCAGACAGCCAGACAGAATTATATCAATAACTCACTGGATGCCTGGCGAAATAACCAGGCAAATAAACCCAAAGCGCATAAAAAGACCGAAGCGGAAAAAACAGAAGATATTTATAAACGGCTGATTAAACAGCAAAAAGAACAGATAGCACTGGCAGGGCAGAATACTGAACTGGCTAAGATGAAATATCAGGTCAGTCAGGGCGAATTATCAACCCTGTCAGAAGCGCAGAAAAAAACGCTTTTGCAGAATGCAGCACTCATCGACCAGAAAAAGATTCGTGAGCAGTTTGCCGCGTATGAAAGCAGTCTGGCGGACAGTAATGCCAGTGCCCGGGCATCTGACGACGCGCAGTTGCTGGGATATGGTGAAGGCTCACGGATGCGTGAACGACTCCAGGAAATGTGGAGTATCCGGCATGAGTTTGAGCAGAAAAATAACGAGCTGCTGAGACAGTATCAGGCCGGAGAAATTGAAGAAGCCCTGTGGAAACAGGAGAAAGAACTGAATAAAAAATATCTGGAAGAGCGTCTCAGCGATCAGCAGGATTATTATGCAAAGGCCGATGCTTTACGTAATAACTGGAATGCCGGACTCCAGGAGGGACTGACCAACTGGGCAGACAGTGCCACCGATTATGCTTCACAGGCGGCAGATGCTGTCGTTTCCACGATGGACGGGCTGGTATCAAATATTTCCGATGCACTGGCCGGGAATGTTGTGGAGTGGAGGAACTGGGGGAGTTCAGTTCTCCGGGAAGTTTCAAAAATTCTGATGAATGCGGCCATTGTTAACGGACTGAAGTCACTCTCCGGTGCCGGAGGGTGGCTTGGTACGGTCGGCGGATGGATTTCGGGGGCGGTGGCAAACGCAAAAGGTGGTGTTTACACATCGGCAAATCTGAGTGCTTACAGTAACACTATTGTGGATACACCGACGTATTTTGCTTTTGCGAAAGGTGCCGGGCTGATGGGCGAGGCCGGGCCTGAAGCTATCATGCCACTGACACGGGCAGCGGACGGCTCTCTTGGGGTCAGAGCCATTGGCAATGTGAATGGTGGCGGTGGATTTGTTTATTCTCCCGTGTATCACATCAGCATTCAGAATCAAGGGAGCAATGGCGAGATAGATACGCGCTCAGCCAGGGGACTGGTGGATCTGATCGACAGCAGGGTTGTGTCAATTATGCAGTCATCGCGTCGGGATGGAGGATTATACAGTGCCTGAGCCTGAAGTTTTTAACTGGATCCCCCGTGAGGGGATGGAGACGACACGAAAGCCATCAGTTATTACGGTAAAGTTTGGTGACGGATATGAACAGCGACGGGCTGGTGGTCTGAATGCGGATCTGAAAACGTTTAAACCGGTATTTCGTGTCACAGATGAATACTCCCGTGCCGCGCTGGACAGTTTTTTATCCCGTCATGCCGGGATTCGTGCTTTTTTGTGGCGTCCGCCAAAACACAACAGGACTGTCCGGGTTGTCTGCAGGGAGTGGAGCATTTCGGATAATGCCATGTATACCGATTTTAACTGTACCTTTGAAGAGGTCACTCACTGATGCAGGATATACAGCAGGAAACACTCAATGAGTGCACTAAAACGGAGCAATCCGCGCTGGTCGTGCTCTGGGAAATTGATCTGACAGAGGTCGGCGGAGATCGTTATTTCTTCTGTAATGAGCAGAACGAAAAAGGTGAACCAGTCACCTGGCAGGGGCGGCAGTATCAGGCCTATCCCATTCAGGGAAGTGGATTTGAGATGAACGGCAAAGGAGCCAGTGCAAGGCCAACGCTGAAAGTCTCTAATCTGCACGGCATGGTCACCGGGATGGCGGAAGATCTGCAGAGTCTGGTCGGCGGAACGGTGGTCCGGCGTAAGGTTTACGCCCGTTTTCTGGATGCGGTGAACTTCGTCAACGGAAACAGTGACGCCGATCCGGAGCAGGAGGTGATCAGCCGCTGGCGCATCGAGCAGTGCAGCGAACTGAGTGCGGTCAGTGCTTCTTTTGTACTGTCCACGCCGACGGAAACGGATGGTGCGGTTTTTCCGGGGCGCATCATGCTGGCCAACACCTGTACCTGGACCTATCGCGGTGATGAGTGCGGTTATAGCGGTCCGGCTGTCGCGGATGAATATGACCAGCCGACGTCCGATATCACGAAAGATAAATGCAGCAAATGCCTGAGTGGCTGTAAGTTTCGCAATAACGTCGGCAACTTTGGCGGCTACCTTTCCATCAACAAACTTTCGCAGTAAATCCCATGACAGAGACAGAATCAGCGATTCTGGCGCACGCCCGGCGATGTGCGCCAGCGGAGTCGTG
>ERZ827101.837-NODE-837-length-45173-cov-3.394122_pt1 | contig 45173 bp, 55 predicted proteins | sample MGYA00519869_ERZ827101 | MGnify/ENA primary metagenome ERZ827101 (study PRJEB31778, sample SAMEA3449256) | human gut metagenome | biome: human gut; feature: human-associated habitat; material: faeces | place: United Kingdom | collected 2010/2012 ...
CCATCATTATCCGCGTACAACCACCACGAAACGCCATTAGAATCCTGAAACAGGAATGTAAACAGAGTTTCTTGATTTACTTGCAAAGACGCGCCTATACAGAAGCACAGGATGCTTGCTTCATGCAAATGCCCCTCATACAGAAAGGCGGCGTTCCTGAAAGAATCAAGCGGAATATTGTTACGGTCATAGACAAGCAACAGTACATTTCTCATAGTAACGTCCTTATTAGATTCATGGCACAACAAAAGCCCCGATAAGAACTTGCCTATCGGGGCTTCAATGTGACGTGAATGTAGGGGGCTTAGAGTTCGATACCCTTTTCAACGGCGGCGTTCAACAGGGTATTGTAGATGTATTCCTCTTCGGCGGATAGGTTTGTGGTATCGCAGTTGGACACCATCTTGAGCAGGGACGTAAAGGGCAGACGTTCCCCCTTAAGCAGACGCACCTTGTTAAGTACGTCCTCACTCATGTCGTTTTCATCCGCGTTCTCCAGAATCTGGATGTAGTAGTCCAGACCATGCGGGGCTTCAATGCCGGGGAACTTGCGGGCATCATGAACACCGGACGCTTTCGCCTGTTCCAACAGCTTATTCAGCTTGTTGGTGATGCTGGTGTACTTGGTCATGACTTCTTCTTCGGTCAAGGGCTTGTCACCCCGTCCGGTAGACTTTTCACGCTTCCACGTATCGAAACGCGGGGCAGAGCGCAGGGAACCAATCACGTAGTCACACAAGCGCATCATGCCCGCAGGGTCGTTGACGTTCCCGCCTTTATCACGAGCGAGCTTGTCAATCTCGGCAGCGTCGCATAACTCGTCGCAACGCTTAGCGACCAGCTTGATGGACGACTTGAGGTCGACGATCGTCCCATCGTCCAGCGTGATGGTACTGGCATCCTTTCCCCCGGACAAGGCGAAAGGAGCGAAGTAGAACAGCCAAGAAGTCCACGCCGGACGCAGCTTTTCCGAAAGATTGCCAAGGATGTAGTTCAGTGGTTGGTTGTTGCTGTTCATCATGGCAGCACGAACAGCGTAAAGCGTGCAGCGAGTGACGCCATTAACGAATTCCTTTTGGGAATGCACAAAGACGTTAACCTGTGCCCTGAAGTCGGCTTCCGTCCAGTCCGTAATCTTGGCAGGAGCAGTAGCAAGTTCAGCAGTAACCGGAGCGATAGGAGTAGCAATAGCAGCGTTCATAATAAACCTCGTATGTTTAATGGTTTGTAGTCGTGGAAGTCCATTGCCTTATTGCAAAAGCCTACGCGTTTAGGCTTTTGTATATAAATCAACGGAAACGCCGGGACGACCGCGTTGAAGTCATGATGTAATCGTCTTCCGTATGCACGACAACCTTAGCATGACGGCTAACACGACGCCGAACCTTTTGTGGTTTGTCCAGAGTCACAAGGGCACAAGCGTACCCGTCTTGCTTGTCCATAGACTCACCAGTGCCCACGTTAGTAGTACGATACTTAGCGCGTGGCCGTTCACTTGTACGTACCTTGCGGATGTTGATATGCTTGCCATGCTTGCCAGTTACGGACTTGTTTTGTCCGTATTCAGCATACAAGAAAGGTACATCCGCCAGACCGGGGAGAACACGATAGCCTGTTACTTCATCAACAGGCAAATCATTGGGATTGATAAACGCTCCCGTGATAGAGTTCTTAAAGCCTATGCACTCCCCGACCTTGTTCCATACAGGAACAAGTCGGGCGTCTTCCCCTCCCGTTTGATAGAGGTTATTCATGCCCTGATTCCTGCAAATGTTCAGGGCATTAGCCTGCCTCTTATAGCCTTGTGGCTTTCCGTACATGATAGTTCTCCTTAAGTTAAACAACTTAAATGATTACAGGGATTTATGCGTCCCTGTAACGATTAAGCTGTTTACTTCCAGATAAGCATACACCTTTTTGTCTTAACAGCAGGAACCTTTACATATACCTTTGTCATAAGTTCCCAGTCTTCACCACGCTTGATATAGAAATAAACGCGGAAAGGCTTGATGTCAGGCTTATTGATTTGATCACGCGACCAGCTATGCATGTAATCCTTATTGGTAAACTGGGCAGTGACCATCTTAACGCTTGTCGTGGGCATGCCATTATCCAAACGTATCCCCCAGACTTCAGCCTTGTACACATTCTTGTTCTTCATAGTAGTGTCCTTTCCTTAAGTTAAACAGTTTAAATGGCTACAAGGGCATAACGCGCTTAAAGTACCTTACGCCCTTGCAGCTGTTAAACTATTAACAGACTGAACACCTTTGCCTACTATTTATAGTCGTTGCACTATCTCCAACGCAGGTCGAATCGCGACCTTTTAACGCTAATGCTCGACGACTGTAGCCTTTCTAAAGCTACTTCAATCCGCCCTTTGAGCCGTCTTATCACAGTGCATAGGTGTAAGCTACACAATGCCGTTTACGGTTTATCGGCAGATTATAGGCTTGCTGTAAGTAGAACTTTCCCCCGACCTACCTTGCACAGTGCACAAGGCCCCCAGTCGGCTTGTTCCGTCCCCTTGCTTATACGTCGCACCTGCATTAATGGCAGGAGTATATAGGCAAACCAGACCTTTTAGCACGCTGACACACTTCTTAACTTGACTAACAGACAAACCGCACCTAGGGCACAACCTGCAAGCTAGCATACCAAGCCAAGTTTTACGCGTTGCCAACGCTAACCAGCAATCCGATTTTCCAAAGAGTCGTATTAGACTCTTTAGCATGATTATAGCTTGTATATGTGCTATAATCCTAGCTGGACGACACACTAAGCTAGTGCCGTAGTATAAACCTAACTCGCAAACCTACGTTTTCAGGCGGTTCTATTGAGTTAGCTTGTTGAAAGCAGTCTTTCATAAAGTTTCGCGCTTGTCAAGTACTTTTTGCCTTTTTCGTATGTGTATGTATGTCATTCTTGTGGCTCATTATTCCGGCTGGCAACTACTCTATAAAGCGTCGCAACGCTCGCAAGCAAAGAACAGCTAGCGCTGTTTAACGTTCGCCTACTTCTGGTAACTGAATGAATACATACACAAAAGCATGTACTGAACAAAGACGCTATGCACTTTTGAAAGAACACGTTCATCGTTGAAATGGACTCTACATGGCTTACATGGCCTTGTCAAGCACTTTTTCAACGGATTTTTAAAAGAACGTATAGTAGCGCTAGCTACGCTAGCTGTATCGTGTGGGAGTACCCGTCCGATGCCTCTTATATAGCAAGCCTTGTGCCAAAACGTAAGTAGTTGAAATGATTGACTATTGGTTATCCTATAAGTTCAACTTTTTGTACCTGCTAGGCGCGCCGGCAGGTGCTTGTGGAGCTTATGGAGCCATGCTGTGCATAGTTCTATAAGTACTACAGGTACTTAGATCATGGTTCAAATATTGGTACGTTTGGTACGCATGAGTACAATAAGTTGAACTTATGTGTAAACATGTGTAATTATTCAACCTTTTGACCATGCTAACCATAAGTAGTTGTTTTAGTTAGCTTTTGGTTAACGTTTGGAAACGTTTGAATACTATTGATAACTATTAGCAGCTATTTAGTGCTATTGATTACCATTGCTGGCAGGTTCTGGGTCTAAAATCCTACCCACAAGCTAGGCTATGAACCAGTGCTAATCATACATAACCTATTGTAATCATTGTACTTTTTAACTATCTATAACCATCCAACAACTACTAGGAGTAACACTAGAAACCATAGGAGTCACACTGTGCTTTCTTTCACAAGGGGGAGGGGGTACCATCCCTACCCGTGGGACAGAGCGGAGACAGGGGGGTTACAGTTGACACAGACATCACACGTAACTTTTTACCAGCTGAATGACTGCATCATAATCGAATGTAATGAGATTTGATGTAGACTCTGCATCATAATCATTTCTATATCTCATAGTGGCTAAACGTCAGTGAAGACACTAACTCATAGTTCTATATGTTCAGAACAAGTCTAGGAGGTATACTCACCATGCTACCCTCATCTTACATCATACGTAGCCAACAGTAGTCAGGAGTAGCTACTAGTAACCGGCCCGGCCTCCCCTTGAGCATCGGAGATGTGACCACGAAGTGAAGATGCGACAGAATGAAACTTTCTTTAACTTTTTTAAACTTTCTTCTCTCAAACCCCTTGACAAACAGCAAAAGAATGATTATACTATCTGTATCTTTTTGATTTGCTTAGGTTGGTTGATAGGTAAGACAAGCCGGTTGGATAGGTGAACGTAGCCGGAAGGATAAGGAAAGGAAAGACCCGATGGGGTACAAACCTTCTTTCAACTTGAACTATCTCTCTGACATATTAGAAGAAAGCACAGCTTAGTTGTGAAATAGAGCCGAGCGCCGCCTGTTGCTAAGAACTAAGTCTGATTAACTAAGAAGTTCTGACCATAAAGAAAGCCCCCGTACTACACCTGACCATGCTTTGCATAGTACTTGTTGTAGCCGGGGGCTTCTTGCGTCTAGTCTTCTTTCTTGTCTATAGCTAGTCTTCTTGGTTGACTTAGAAGATGCTTACTTGCTTCTTCTTTAGTTATCTTTCTAAACATAAGATCATACTTGACCTTATTACTTGTAAAGTATTTACTTGACACATAGTTAAGTGGTACCTTGATCAGTTCGTCTGTGTAAGCTGCCTTGACGTAAGGTGGTGTCTCAAAGCCAAGGTGAACTGTATTCATATGTTCACGTTCTGTACCAAAAGGTTCTATGATGTTCATTTGTGCCATCTCTATGTACTCGTCTGTGTAGCCTGTATACTCAAACGTCTTGTCAAAGACTTGTTGCATATACAAAGCACCTCTACGCCAGTGTCTTGCATAGTAGTACGGATGGTTTGTTGCAGACACTTTCCATGTAAACCATGTACGTTCATGTCCGGGGAAGAAGTCAGGTGTTCGAGGTACAACTACAGCTTTAAGCTGAGGATACTCTCTAAAAACAAAGTACCTCTTCTTAGGTGCACGGGACACACGCTTAGTCACACCAAAGCAGTCACGTGTTACTTGTGTTAATGGTCTGCTGTACGTTTTCTCTTCAACAGTAATGACTGCAAAGTCTTTAAGGTCGATACCGCCTCTGTTCTTTAAACCGGTAGACAAACACCAGATCATAACGTTAACCATTCTGCTTACTTCACTTTCAGGCAGATAGTTAAAGAAGATGTTCAGGTCGTTAACAAGGTCACCTTTTGTGTACAGACCTCTGTCCCACTGTCCTTCTACTTCACACTCTGACAAACCTACCTGACACCTACAGTTAGGGATCTTGTAAGGTTCAGGTGTGTCTTCATTCAGTATGGGATTCCTCCGCCACTTTAATTTCCTACGGTCTTTTTCTATCAGCGTCGACGACATTTTATTTCACTTTTTATATATTTTTTACTATAACCCCTTGACAAAATTCATATAGTTATTATACTATATTTTAGGTTATAGTATACATAAATATTATAATCACTAATTGACTTTTTGTCAAGAGGTAAAACAAAAGAAAAGTTATGGATAGTCAAATTTTACTAGGGATCGTTAACGGTCTGTCAAGCTTAGTAAAAGACGCTGACTATATATCACTTGCAATGCTGGGAGGAACTGCATTCATTATATATGAATGTGCAACTTTATCATCTTTTTTAAAACGTGTAGCTAAACACAAGACGAAGAAGTTTGCAAAGGATTTTCCATCACTCATTGATATGAATAGGCGTGTTCTTACCAAGCTTAAACATGCTAAGTCTGAATTAAATGCAGACAGAGTTGCAGTTGTTCAGTTTCATAACGGGTGTCAAAACTTGTCAGGTATTGACTTTGCAAAGATGTCCTGCACACACGAAGTTGTTCGTCCCGGCCTCAAGCCAGTACAGGCTGACTTCTTAAACTTGCCTGTATCTGCTTTCTCATATCTTACTAACGCTGCTTTTGGTACAGAACCTAAAGTAATCCTGAACATTGAACGTCTGCGTAAGTTTGATATGTCTACATATATACTGTTGAAGTCACACAAGGTTGTGTCTTTTGCTCTTACTCCTCTTGTGTCTGACGACCAAGATGTTTTTGGCTTTTTTGTTGTAGAGTTCTGTAAGATTCGTGAAGACATTACTTCTAGTGACTTTCAATTCCTTTTAAAAACATATGCAGAGAAGATAGCTACCCTGCTTGACTACTCTGACTTAGGTGACCTTGATGAAGAAAGACTCTATAAAGCCCCTTCTGAAGAAGCCTAGTCCTTCTGTAGTTGTTCCTGATGGTAAGGGATGTACCAAGGGAGACGAACTTCTTCGTCGTCTTCGCTTTGAATTTGGGTACGACCCCATCAAGGAACTTGTGCATTTGGCTAGGTCTGCTAAGACCAACAGCACAGAGAAGATTAAGATCGCCTCTGAACTGCTGAGCTACTACCAGCCGAAGATGAAAGCTATGGATTTCAATCCGAATGCTGGTGAAGTTATTAACGTTAACATCTCTTTCCCTGATGAAGAGACTGCTCCTGCGGGACTCAAGGATCTGGCGAAAGAAACTGCGTAAGGACTGTCATGGATATTAACTATCAAGTCCTGCCCACGTTTGCAAAGATTCATCGTGACCCTAATCCTTTTCTGTTTGTGATGGGGCCAGTAGGATCTGGCAAGTCCTCTGGTTGTATCTTTCAAGCGTTCTTTAATGCTATGCGTCAGAAACCAGACGAACATGGAGTCAGGCACAGCAGACACCTTGTTGTCCGCGCAACGTACCCGGCCCTAAAGTCAACCACCATTAAAACGTGGTTGTCATGGTTTAAAGACAAGATCACTATCACTTATTCTACCCCCATCGTTGGCAGGATTAAGTATCCTCTAGCTGATGGCACGACCGTAGATATGGAAGTCGTGTTTATCGCTGTCGACGATGATAGATCTGCTGAAAAGCTTCGTTCGTTGGAAGTGACCTCTGCTCATTTGAACGAAGCATCTGAACTTACAGAAGGTACCTTTCAGCTTATCAAGACACGTTTTAAACGTTATCCTGCTAAGAAAGATGGTGGTCCAGTCAGGCCATTCATCATACTTGACTACAACGCTGTTAGTACCGAACACTGGTTATATCGCCTTGCAGAGGAAGACAAACCAGAAGGACATAGTTTCTACCGTCAACCTCCGGCTATGCTTAAGGTTGAAGGGAAGTATGTCCCTAATCCTGAAGCAGAAAACCTTGCTAACCTTGATGAAGGTTACTATGAAACTATGTGTATGGGTGCAGACGAAGACTTTATCAATGTCAACGTACTCAACAACTACGGTGAAGTAAAGCGAGGTAAGCCTGTTTATAAGGATTACAGTGACCTTGAACACCATGTTGATGAAGAGGTCCTTCCTCTTCGTGGTGTGCCTGTTGTCATAGGAATGGACCAAGGATTGACCCCTTCTGCTGCTTTCACACAGCAAGCTCCAGACGGTACAGTTATTGTGTTTGACGAGATCTGCACAGACAACTGTTCGCTTAAAGAGTTCTGTGAAGAATATCTTTGGCCTAAGATCACATCTAAATATCCTTGGATTGTAAATAACTTTAAAGTTGTGTGTGACCCTGCTACTTCACAGCGGTCAATGAACGACGCTAAGTCTGGCATGGAGATATTGAAAGAATGTAATCTTCCTGTTAAGCTAGCTAAGACAAACAACTGGACTCCTCGCTTTGAAGCCGTTGCTCAGTTCCTTCGTTTGAAGGGTAAGTTCAAGCTTGGGCCTCAGTGCATAGCCTTAAGAAAAGGCTTTGTGTCTGAGTACAAGTACGCTGAGTCTAAGACTGTTAACGGTGTTCTCTATAAAGCATCTCCTGTCAAGAATGAGTTCTCTCACATTCATGACGCCTTGCAGTACGCAATGATGGAGTACGTACATAAGCGAGAGAAGAAGTTCTTGTTTAACACACAACGTAAATATCGTGCTGCTAGCCAGATTGGAGGCTACTAAAAATCATGACTGAAAAAGATTTTTTCGGTTCTGGAACTGTAATCGATTCTGTTGAAAACAAAGATGTACAGGACTTCCTGTCGGAAGTTTCTGACAGTATGCAGGTAGATGAAGATTCCGGTGCAGAAGATACCGAAGGTGCGCCTGAAACGCCTCAAGGTCTGGCTGCGTTTGTTCGTGAAGCGTTTGACCGATCGGACAGTGCACGTAAGACTATTGAAGAGAAGTGGTTGAATGCCCTTCGTCAGTACAAAGGTATCTACTCTCCCGAAGTTCTTGAACGTATGGATCCTCTGCGTAGTAAAGCTTTTGTTCGTATGACAAGAACTAAGGTCAAGACTGTTGACAGTCGTCTGTCTGACCTGCTGTTCCCTGCGAATGGAGATAAGAACTGGGGTATTGAGCCTACGCCACTGCCACAGTTTAACAAGAAGAAAGAAGCTGCTATCCTTGAACTTGTTTCTCAGGATCAAGGTAAGCAGGTTAGCTCTGAAGAACTCTATGTTCTTATGCATGATGAAGCTAAGAAGCAAGCTGGCAAGATGTCTAAGGTTATCGAAGACCAGCTTGCTGAGTTGAAGTACCGTGAGATTATGCGGGATGTTATGCATTCTGGTAATCTGTATGGTACTGGTATTCTTAAAGGGCCTCTTGTTTCTATTTCTGAAAACCGTCAGTACTATAAGAAGGAAAAGAATGGTGACAAAGAGAAGTGGATACTCTGTGATTATGACTCCATCACGCCCTTCATCGAAAACGTCCGCATATGGGATATCTACCCGGACATGGAAGCTACTTGCCCTTCCGAATGTAGATACATCATTCAGCGACGTAAGATGGATAAGCACGATGTCATTGGTCTCGGAAATAGATCAGACTTCAATGGAGATCTAATCTCTGCTTATGTTGCTGAGAATCCTGAAGGTGATTATCAGAAGAAGGACTTTGAAAACCAGCTTACCTCTATGGGTGATGTAATTGACAGCGGTGTTGCTGATGCTGCTCACTCTAAGAAGTATGAAGTGTTTGAGTTCTGGGGTTTTGTAGATGCTGATGATCTGAGTCAGGTGGGCGTTGAAATTCCTGAACGTATGCAAGGTCAGGTAGAACTGGCTGCAAACATTTGGGTACTTGGTAACCACGTCATTAAAGCGTCTCTCATGCCTATGGAAGGCGTTAAGTGGCCTTACTTCTTCTATTATTATGATAAAGACGAAACCTCCATCTTTGGTGAAGGTATTCCGTCTATCATGTCTGATGTTCAGGAGTTGATTAATAGTGCGTTCAGAGCTATGCTGGACAACGCTGCGATCTCTGCTGGCCCTCAGATTGAAGTAAACCTTGACCTTATGTCGGAAGACGAAGATCCTCGTGATGTCTATCCGTTTAAGGTATGGATGCGTACAGGTGAAGGAGCTGATGCTGCTAACCCTGCTATTCGTGTCTTCCAACTTCCTAGTTATACTACTGAATTTGAACGGATGATTGAACTCTTCCGCAGCTATGGGGATGAAGTTACTTCTATTCCTCGTCAGATGTGGGGAGAACCTTCTGGTGCTGCCGGTCGTACTGCTTCTGGCCTGTCTATGTTGATGGGTTCTGCAAACATTACGATCAAGGATCAGGTCAAGAACTTTGATGATGGCATCACTAAGCCGTTTATTTCTGCTATGTATCACTGGAACATGAAGTTCAACAGTGATGCTGATATCAAAGGTGACTATGCTGTTCAAGCTCGTGGTACTTCGTCTCTCATCGCTAAGGAAATCAGAGCACAAAGTCTGATTAACTTTGCACAGATCACTAACAATCAGGTTGACCTTGGCACTGTAAAGCGTCCGAGCATTATTCGTTCTATTGCAGATGCCCTTGATCTTTCTGATGACAACTTGGTGTACTCTGACAAGGAGATTGAAGTTCAGAAGCAGCAAGCACAGAAGCAAGCTCAGGAAGAACGTCAGTGGATGACCGACATGGTTGAGACTGCACGGTCTGAAGGTGTTAGCCCTGCGGCTTTGATTGACAGTCTGAAACAGCTTCGTGAAGATATGTCTCTGATTAGTCAGCCTGAACAAACGTATCCTCAGAGTTAATATGACTGATACACCACTTAACGGTAGGCGTGTGAGTTTGGAGAAAGCCTTCAGACTCACGGCCAATGCCGATCTACAAAAAAATATAGTTGCTTACCTGAAGGTTCTTAGAAGCCAACGGTACAGTAAGTTACTAAGTCCTGATAATACTGACAACGTAGACCGACTTATCGGTGAACTACGTATGGCACAAAAGCTCTTAGATGTACTGGAACTTGGGAGCGAGCCCCTTTCGGATAACTTGCTCATGAGCCAAGCCAGTTAGGACTTAGGGTATTAACCCTCCCTAACTTAGTTATAAAATATGAACGATCAGAACAACAAAGATTTCAATGAAGCCTTCGACGAACTTGCGAAGTCTTACGAAGATCCCTCTAAGGTAGAGCCCTCGTTTGATGATTTCATGAGTGAGCCTGAAGATCCTTCCGAAGAAGAAAACGTCGTGAGCCAGAATGATGACGATGAAGTTCAGCCTGCAGAAGAACTGGAGCAAGAACAAGAAGCTCCTGTTCAGAATGAACAACAGACTACTGAGCTTCCTCTGAATTATAAAGAGCTTTATGAAAAGGCAAAGCGTGACGCTGAAGCACAGAATGCTCTGTGGGCTAGCAGACTCACAGATCTGTCTCATAAGTATCAGGAGCTCAAAGAAGCAAAGAATGCGCCTGCACAGACGAAGGAAGAGCCAGATGACCTTCCTGACAATGTGAAGGAGCTCTTTGAGATTCATCCTGAAATTGCTAATGCAGTGAAAACGCTTGTTGATACCAAGGTGTCTGCTGTTAAGAAGAACGTTGAGACTGAGCTTAAGACTCGGGTTGAACCTATTCAGCAGCAGATCTTCCAGTCCGAAGCGGATAAACATTTCAGTGCTATCCGTGCTGCCCACCCTGATATCAGTGCGATATTGGACAGTGGTGATCTCTTTACTTGGATTAACTCTCTGCCTCCTGTGATGCAGAACGGTGCCAAGTATGTGTATCAGTACGGTACGGCACAGGAAGTTATTTCTCTTCTGGACGACTACAAGTCTGCTCGTGGTGTTAATAAGCCACAGATGACTAGGGCTTCTTCTACTCAGGTGCAGACAAACCCTGCGTCTGAGACTGAAGACATTGTTAAACAAGTGCTCGCTGCTATGGCAGTTCGTACTGGCAAGGAACCTATTGATATAAACAATAAGCCTAAAGCCAAGCCTCGCGAGAAGTCTTTTGACGATCTTGCTCGTGAGTATGAACGTAGCAGAAGGACGCGCTAAACTCGTTTTTGAAACTAGGAATTATATCTAATGGCTACTCCGAATACTATCATGCATACTGGTGCTACCAGTTCTTCTACTGATGGTACTCTTAGCACGATGGCTAATGTCTATGTCGTTGCTAAGATGCTCATCCGTGCTCTTCCTTACCTTGTGTTTGAAAAGTTTGGTCAGGCTTATCCTCTGCCGACCAAGAGCACGAAGACCGCTAAGTTCCGTCGCTTTGAATCGCTTGATGCCACGCCGAAGGAACTGACCGAAGGCGTTACGCCTACTGCTCAGACCTTCTCGGTTACCGACATTGAAGCCACTGTGCATCAATACGGTAACCTCGTGACCATGACCGATGTTCTGCTCGATACCAACGACTCCCCTGTTATGGAACAGGTTACGCAGATCGTGGGTGAACAGGCTGCGGAAACTGTTGAAAACATGCGTATCGGTGTTCTGCTTGGCGGTTCCAACGTTGAGTATGCGAATGGCGAAGCCCGTAGTGACGTGAACACGCCTATCACTTTGCCTCTGCAGCGTCGTATTACGCGTAAGCTGAAGAACCAGAAGGCTCGCTTCCTGACCGATAGCATTAAGTCCACGCCTCGTTTCTACACTGAATCCATCTCTCCCTGCTTCGTGGCTGTCTGCCATCCCGACTGTGAAGCTGACATCCGTTCGATGCCTCACTTCCAAGACGTGAAGGACTACGGCAACACGTCTCCGTGGGAAAATGAAATTGGTGCTGTTGAAGGCGTGCGTTACCTCTTCACCACTCTGATGAAGAGCTGGCCGGATGCTGGTGGTGCTAAGACGAATGCTGCTGGTGACACGATGGTTTCTACCACCGGTACCACGGCTGACGTTTATCCCATCCTCTTCCTTGCGAAGGATGCCTATGGTCTGGTGCCCCTGAAGGGTGCTGAGTCCCTGACTCCGGTGATCATCAATCCTTCTCATACTGAGTCTGACCCGCTCGCTCAGCGTGCCCACGTTGCTTGGAAGACCATGCAGACCTGCGTGATTCTCAATCAGGCTTGGATGGTTCGCGCTGAAGTCGCTTGCACCGACTACTAAGCCTTGTCCATATGGGGAGAACAACTACTCTTGGGGGGTTCTCCCCTTTCTCGTATCTAGCTCTGCTACACCTAGCTCTACAAACTAAATTTAAGGTATATTCTTTATGGCTAACATTCCTGTTTTTACTGACACCGATCTCAACTCTGCTTCTGACATGCAGGTTCGGGATATGCTTTTTGAACGTGGTCTGCACATTCCGTTGACGGAAGACAACAAGCTTATTCGTAAGCACGCTATTCGACTGTTGATGGACTGGAGACAGGATCACGCTAGTATGAACGAGAATGCACGTAAGTGTCGGGTTATCTTTCATACGTCTTCTAATCCTTCTGCTGGCCCTTATGTGTATGCTTCTGTGAACAGTAAGAACTTCCAAGCTCCTTATGGCAAGGAAGTAATTGTTCCTGAGTACATGCTCCGTGAATGCATTGACCGTGCGTACACTACGTCTTATCAGACACAGCAGGATGAGTTCGGTCGGCAGTCTACTGTTGAAGTTCACATTCCTACGTATCCCTATACGTTTCTTGGCTATGTCGAGGAACAGGTTGATGGAACGGAAGAAGTGGTTCCCACTCCTGAACAAGTTGGTAAGATGGAAGCTGACGCTCTTGACGTTCAGCTGGTGATGCCTGTAAAGCGTGGACCCGGTCGTCCGCGAAAGAATTCTGTCAATGTTTAACTAATAAGGATTAACATGTCTATAGACACTGTTAAGCTTCTTTATGGTGATGTAGATAATACTCGATTCACGAATGCTCAGTACACTGCTTTTAGAACTAATGCTCTTCACTATTTGTACGTTCTTCGCCCTGACTTGTTTTGTAAGTCTGTGAGTGTACCGCTTACTAAAGATGCTGCAGGATTGTCTACAGTCAGTGTGCCTACAGGAACTGACTTCATTAAGTTTAAAGGTCTTATTAAAGATACAGAAAATACCTTCCCTAGGCTAGTGGATTACATTGAAGCTGTTGCTAAGTATCCTACTTGGGGTAGGGAGACAGGTGCTACTATTCATGACATTACTGAATACACTGTAGATATCCTTGATAGACTTACGTCTCTGTACTTTGATAAGTTTGTTCCTGACGTACAGGCTGTGCTTGAAGTAAGTGATCCGTCTTTGACGATTACGGTATCTCCTTGGCTTGATGAAGCCCTTGACAAGTACGTTCTGTACTTGGCTTACTCTTCTGACAGTACTTCTCAGCAAGACCAAATGCTTGCTCAGCAGTACCTGCAAGAGTTCACGACTATGGTGTCTATGCAACGTCCTATGACGATGCAGGATAAGTCTCCGTATCCTATGCAGACACTTGCACGACAGGCTGATACTCCTGCACAAGGAGGTTCTGAATGATTCCTATTTCTGACTTCTTCCTGCATGTCTACCCTGACGTTGTGGGTTGCCCCGAGGCGTACATTAAGGATGCCATTAGAGCTTCAGTTATTGAGTTCTGTGATAAGTCTATGGCATATGAACAGGTATACGTTTGCTCAGACCTTGAGAAAGGTCAGAGTAAGTACGCTCTGAATTACATCAGTTCTGATCTCACTATCGCTCAGCCTCTTACGGTGATCATCGCTAATTGTGGTGACGATTCTGCTGAAAAAGAACAGGTGTACAAGGTTCTTATTAAGACTAATGAACAAGATCTCGACACGCTGTCTCCTGACTGGAGATTGCAAGAAGCAGAAGTTCCTTCGCATTACTTCTTTGAGATGCCTAACGTCATTCGTCTTGTAGAACGACCTACACAATCTATTGCAAACGGTTTGCACATTCGTGCAGCTGCTCGTCCTTCTCGTACTGCTGACATGCTGCCCACCTTTCTGTACAACGAATGGTTGGACACTATTGTAGACGGTGCTCTGTATCGTTTGCATTCTATGTCTGGTAAGTCTTGGGCTAGACCTGAGATGGTAAACTATTATCTACGTCGGTTCCGTGCTGGTATCAGTAGAGCTAAGTCTAAGTTCTATAAGTCTCATGTTGTGCAGAGTAAAGGTATTCTGCCTGTTGTTACTCTTGGTGAGATGAGGCCGTTTAACCAGCGCCAAGCTGCGAGCAATAGTCTTCGTACTTGGTTTGTTTAATCTTCTAACTATATTGGGTACAAAACGATATGGCTAACACTTCTAGTTTTTCTGTCTATCTTGACAACAAACTGCTTGACCTTCTTTTTAATGGCACTGCGTACACTACCCCTTCTAAGTACGTTGCGTTGTTCTCTACGGATGCTGGGCTTTCTACCAATGCTCCTACTGGCGAGCTGTCTGGTGGTGGGTACAACCGAGTAAAGATGGAGGACAGTGCGTTCAACGCTGCTACTTCTGGTCTTGTTACGAATAATACCGAAGTTACCTTCCCTGTTGCTACTGAGTCTTGGGGCACCATTACTCACGTTGGCATCATGGACGCTCTGACTGATGGTAACGTACTTGCTTGGGCTACCATTACTACTCCGGACGGAACTCAGCCGATGCCGAAGAATATCACGACTGCTGACCAGTTTGTTATTCGTGCTAATGGTATCAAGTTCTCTATCCGTGACAGTGCGGATCTGTAATACCTATGGCTGCGTCTAATGGCTCTGGCGCAGTACGTTCTTCTGCACTTCGCACCAAGGCTGTACGCGGTACCTACGGTGCTGCTGAAACGTACCGTATAGTTAACTGGGTACTTTCAAAGGTTAATGATAGTTTTATCTGGGTTCCTGAGATCAATCCCGTAGCGGTAGTCCATAACGTAGCTAGTCAGTGTGAGACTATTGTCAACGGTGCTGTCTTTGGTAAACCTAGTGCTTACGGTATATGTGATGGCTTCTATGTTATTATGCCTAGTTATGTCGGCCATGCTGAAGCATACGGCAGTGCTCCTTTGACTGGCATAAAGCAAGGACATCACGAAGAACATAGTAAAGCTCAAGTACTTGGCAAAGTTGATGATGTCTTGTTGACTATCATTGGTTATGGTCATGCAAAGGCTGAGGTTCAAGGCTACTGTAATGGCACTGCTATTCTCTTTGAAGGTAAACTTGCCATACGTACAGATGAAAACTGCTGCGTCTTTAACTAAGAAGGACTTCTTCCATGAAGAAATATAAATACTATAACAACACTAACGGTGTCGTGCAGTCTGCCACGCGCAACAGCATTACAAACAAAGTAGAAGTTGTTGTGAAGGTGAGCTCGGGACAGCTGGGTGTATCTACTTCTGAAGTGTATCCCATCACCTTTATGGCTATGGACGATACTTTGTTTACTGGGTTCAGTGAGAGCTGCACGTACAACGCAAGTACCGACGAGTACACGCTGTTTTTCCCCGGTACATCTATCTCGGGAGAAACTATCGCTAAGTTCATGTACCCGTCTGCTGAGTGGGAACTCCGTGTGACACAGACTGAACTCAACGAGCTGTTTAATGAGGTGTATCAGCTTACTGGTAACCTTGTTACTACTCCTGAGATTACTGGCCCTGATGCTCCTATCGTTTATCAGGGTACGTATGCTAACGAATACTCCTTTACTGCTAGCCCTACGTTGGCAGGCAACACTATCTCTTCCTTCTTGGTAGATGTGTCTGGCATTGGTACGCAAGTGATTACTGCTGCTGATAATGCTGGTACGTATACGCTCAAGATTCCTACTACCATCTCTGCTGGTACTAAGCTTGACATGTACGTCACTGCTACTGACAGTCAGGGTTGGAAGTCTTCTCCTGCGTACAAGCAGCTCACTGTAGTTGCTCCTTACGTTAAGGCCCCTACGATAGTTAAGCCTACTGAAGGTCAGGAAGTTATTGCTATCAACTTTGACATTCAGTCTTCTACGTTTGCTACTGAAGGTCTTGAGGACACTTGCTCTAAGACTGAGTTCCAGATTCAGAACAGTTCTGGTACTACAGTGTACACGAAGGAACTTACTGGTGCTACGTACACTGCTACGATTACGGACGCTAATTTGCAGCGTGGTGTTCTGTATAGGATTAGGTGTCGTCAGATTGGTACTACGATCACTACTCCTTCTGAGTGGTCTGCTTTTGTAAGTTTTAGAACTGCTGACACCTATATTCAAGCTCCTACTGTTATCTCTCCTGTTACTGGTAACCAGATCTTCAAGTACAATGTAGTTATTTCTGGTGATCCTTTTGCTGTAGTTGGTGGTGAGACTGACATGCACACTGCTTCGCAGTGCCGTGTGCAGAATGTACTTGGAACTAACATCTACGACAGTGGTGAGAAGACAGACGCTCTTACTTCTATCATTATTCCTGAGCTTACTAAAGCTGTGGTTGGTGAGACGTACAAGATTAGTATGCGCTATAAAGGTGCTACGTATGGTTGGTCTGACTGGTCTACTGACGTTACTGTGTCCATCAAGTCTGCTTACGTGAATGCTCCTGTGCTTACTGCTCCTACGCAGCGTGAGCTTGCTCATAGCTATGTTATGGGTAAGACTCTTCCTGCTAACAACTTGCTGCAGAAGCTAGCTGACAAGCAGGGCATCTCTCTTGATGACTTTGCTATGAAGGTCAATGACAAGGCTGCTGCATTTGATGAATGTGTAGCTACTGCTATCGCTAAGCGTAATATGTTGCAAGAAGCTGTTAAGGCTCGTACTGGGCAGGATCTCATTGACCTTGATGTGAGTTTTAATCCTGTTTTTGACACAAGTGAACCTACTGAAGAAGTTCTTCCAGTAGAAGAACCTACGCCTTCTATGGAAGGTGAGGCTATGCCGGAGGCTAATGCTCCTGAAGGAGAATAACGTTGAAGATTTACGTAAACAATTTCAAGGGGATGGCACCTAAGATCCCATCCCGTTTGAAACATGATAACTTTGCAGATTTCACCAGCAACACAGATACTTCTACAGGTGACATTCTTCCCTTTGCTCATTATGACGGGACGTTTTCCTTGCCTTCACAAGTACCTTCAGCAGCCAAGTGTTTCTTCAAATGGAGATTTAAAAACAAGGACTACTGGTGGGGAAGTACTCAGTACGACAAAGTGAATGCTGTGTTCATCTCTATTCCTGACGTATCTGTTGATAGACAGCAGTGCTACTGGATGCCAGACGGTGACACAATGCATGTTTGTGAAGGTGCCGACTTGCTTACACAGGTTGGCACCATTCAAGGTGACTCTGTTATTGCCGGCATTCCTCAGCCTCAAGGCATGACTATGGAAGTTACTGGTAATCCTCAAGATGGCACTATACCTACTTCACATAGTTACGTTATAACATTTGCACGTAAATGGGCTGACGGTATTCTTGACGAAGGTCCTACCTCTGCTAACGTGACTACTTCTACTGGTGCGTCTGTAGTAGACGTATACCCGGGACAGTCTGTGGTTATTAAAAACATCTCTGGTATGAATGCTTTCGGTAACGATGGAACTCGGGAAATCCGTGTGTACCGGTCGGAGACTACTTCTGCCGGTACCGCACGGTACTATCTTGCAGCTACAGCTATCTACCCAGAAGCTACACCTCCGTCTACTAAGTACACTATTACTGACAATATGCTAACCACAGGGCCTGCTCTGACGGACATGAACAACTATGCTATTCCGGGTGGTGCTCATTCCTTTATTGCACTTGCTAACGGTTACTACGCTGCTGCTAAAGACAGCACTATCTATGTGTCTAACTACAACAGACCTTACGCGTTTCCTCGTAAGTATAGTGTAACAATTAGTGAGTCTGTGGTTGGTCTTGGTTCCTTCGGCAATACTATCGTAGCCTGTACTAAATCAGAACCTGTGCTTATCACAGTGTCTGACCCAGCCAACCCTATTGTTAAAGCTATGCAAGATCCACTGCCTTGTCTTAGCAAACACAGTATTGTGTCTACTTCCCAAGGTGTGATGTACGCATGTCCTACTGGAGTAGCACTGATTAGTTCAGACACGCCTAAGATTATTACTTCTCAATTGTTCTCTAACCGCGACTGGGATAAGTTGAATCCTGCTGACATGCAGTTTGCTTACATCGGTAAGACGCTGTACATCTTTAGTAGGTCTTCTACTCAGATATTGTACACGCTAAACTTCAACGAGTACAGCTATAACTCTCTGTACAATCAGCTTACATCTCCCGGTCTTACTAACCATACTACTTCAAACCCTAATGTTGTGAATACTTGGTGGGATCCTAATGCAAGAAGGTTGTACGTTAAGTACACCAACAGTAGCACTGTGTCTATATACACGACAGACAGTACATCTACTAAGCCGGGTATATGGGGCTGGACCTCTCGTACTTTTGTAAGTGCACAAGGTGCGTGGAGACCAGTTGCTGCTAAAGTTAATCAAGAAGGTAGTTGTACACTGACAGTTTATCTTGACGGTAAGACTATCTTCTCAAAGCTGATTACAGGATCTAAGGTAGTTAAGCTGCCTGCTGGATACACAGGAACAGAACTTCAGTTCAAGCTAGACATGGCAGCTTCTAGTGTTGACAACACAGTGCATTCAGTAACGATCGCATCGAGTATGGTTGAGTGCTTGGAAGGAGCAGAAAGTAAATGAGTGTAGACAGTTCTACTTATATTAGTTCTGATGGTTCTGTAAAGGAATCGTCACTTGTTGCTATTCGTACTCCTGATATTCCCAACACAGAAACAAGTGCTTTAGCAGGCTTTTACTCGGACATTACTGCGGCTATTCAAGCCACGTCTAGTAACATGGACACTTTGCAGGACATGGCAACAACTTTGCTTAATCAGCAGGCTAAGACAAGTATCATTAGTAGGTCACAAGGTCTAGGACAGCAGTACGTTCGGTTTGGTAATGGATTGCAGATATGCTGGTTAGGTAATTGGATGTCTTCGAACATTGAGCAGCTTGATTTTCCTGTTCCCTTTAAAGATGATAACTACATTGCTGTTACCAACGTTGTTGCACCCAGTTTTTCTTACGAATGGTCTGCATACGTATGCGAGAAGACAAGCACGTACTGTAAAATAAAGGTGTGTGGTATTCCCCAGTTCACTGATCAAGCAAGAAGTGTAGTCAATGGGAATGGTGAAGTTGTAGGTACTGTGTCTGTACCTGTGCCTGTATGGCCTTCCGGTACGTGGGGTTATCAAACTATAGTTATAGGTTGGTGGAAGTAACATGGCTACTTTTGGTTTTGGTGTGCCCTACATTGCTACTATGCCTATATTCTCTTATGGCCTTAACCCTTTCTACAATACCCTTACTAGAACCTCTATCTTTGGTACTAAAACACAGAAACCTTCTAAGTATAGTCAAACTGACGACGCATCCTTAGATAAGAAGACCACCAAAGATAAAGCTGCTAACGGTCTTTCAGACAGAGGTTCTGGTAAAGCTGGTTGGGGTGTCTCTTCTACCTCTGGCATAGGAAACGTTTCTTCAAAGAACAGCATGTCTTCAACGCATACAGACAAAGCTGTTAATGATTTAGCCGTTTCTGGTCTACAAGATATTGGTTTAGATATGGCACAAGCTGCTGCATTTACTGCTGGTCTTGGTACTATGGTTGGGGCTACCCCTAGCCAAGTAGCTCAAGCATCAATGCACAGTGCTTTTAGTTCTATGCCTAATGCTCTTGTTGGTTATGTGGGTAGACTGGGCGCTACTTCTCTTGGGGCAGCTCCTAGTACTCCAGTGGGTAAGATGAGTCCTGCTGTTGTAGGCGGGATTCTTGGTTCCATTGCTGGGCCTATTGGTGGATTGCTTGGTGGTCTTATAGGTCCTACTGTAGTAGGCTTAGCCGAAGATGCTTTAGGTGTTAGGTCTATGGAAGATGTTCGAGATGCTTTGGAAGATACTGTCGGTACTTTCTCTGGCCGTAGAATGGGACAAGCTTTCTCAGATGCCTACGATAAAACTAAGACTGTGACACCTTCTTTTAACTATGCTGTTGATAGTATGTCCATGAGTCCTACACAAAAGAACGTAGCTAAGACTTCTTTTAGTAATGCTCTTGGTAAGTCGTTCAGCAGTATGTCTAAGGACAAGCTTGGTGACGTAGCTAGAAATATCGGTATTACTCCTGCTGCTGCGTATGCTGGAGCTATGGCTAATCTTGGTTCTTTTGGTGTTGAAACAGACCCAACTGGTAACTTGCAGGGTGCTATAGATTCTATTTCTGATACAATCGGTGAGGTTAACGAGACATTTTCTAACGCTATGTCTTCTTTTGGTGGGCCTACGCAGTCCGCACCTTCTGCTGACAGAGCTGCTGAGGCTATGTCTAACGCTATGAGTGAAGCTGCACAACAGGCTGCTGAGCCCGATTCCACTAACTCTCCTTCTGCTGATTCTTCATCTAGTCCTAGTGATTCACCTTCTGATGGAAGTGATGGAGAGCAGGGCGGTCCTTCTTCTAACGATAATGGTGGAGGAGGCAGTGGCGACCACGACGGTTTTGGTGGAGACAACGACAGCGGTGATGGTGATAATGGTGGTGGTGATGGTGATAATAATGGTGGCCCTAACGGTGGTTCAGATAGCCAAGGCACTGGCGAAGGACAAGCTGGTGATGGCACTGGTTCTGGAGCCAACGGTCAGAATGATGGTGGCGACGATGGTGGCGACGATGGTGGGGACACAGACGGTGGCTGGTAAGTTCTTTAATCTTTAACCCAAGGATGGATAAAAACTATGTCTCTTTGGGACAGTATCTCTAGTGGACTTAGCTCTGCTACAGATTGGCTTGGAGGCTCTGGGGGTAAAGCACTATCCACCGTTGCCAATATTGCTGGAGCTGGGTACGACTTGTATCAAGGTATTCAGAATTCTAAACTTGCTGATAAGTATGCAAACATGTCTTTCTCTACAGCAGAAGCGCAGAATCAGTATGCACAAGAGATGTTTGACAGGTACAAGAATACTTATTGGCCTATTGAAGATAAGCAGAATGCCTTGATTGAAAAGCAGCTGGACTTTGCATTGAGTCCAGAGATGTGGACTTCATATGCGAATGCTAATAGAACTGCAGGAGATCTGCAGGCTAGACAGTCACAGTTTGCTCTGGATCAGTTCTTTACTCTTGAGCCTTATCTGCGAGCAGAAGCAAATGTATATACTGAAGAAGGTTGGAAGGATCTACTTCGCAGACAACAGCTGTATGACACCTACGATCAAACAGAACGTTCTCTTATTCGTAAACTCACTGAAGGTGAAGACGTACTCCGTGACAGAATGATGTCTCAGGCTAGCACGGACGTTAAGTCTTCTTATGCTGACGCTTCTTCCAACCTTGATCGTCAGCTTGGTCTTGCTGGTATTTCTACGTCTTCTCCGCAAGCATGGGCTGCTCGTACTGAGATGGCACAGAGCCAAGCTCTTGCTGAAGCTGCTGCCCGCACTAATGCAGCTAATACGGCAGAAGATACTACTATGAATAGATGGGCTCAGGCACTTAACTATAACAAGGGTTTGAACTTGTCTACGGCTAACTATACACCTTCTACTGCTATTTCTACAGCCTCTGGGTTGAGTGGTTCTGGTGGTAACTATGGAGCACAAGCAATGAGCGGGTACAGTGCTGCTTCTGGTTCGTATGGTAATATGGCTAATATGTACAACAATATGGCTCAGGATAACATGACTGGTTTTGGTGGACTGCTTAAACTACTGACTACTGGGTCTAAGGAATAAGGAGGCTTGTATGGCATCTATTGGCCTTGGTATTATTCAAGGTGGCATGATGGCTAATCAGTTGATGAGCCAAGACGAAGACTTGTCTCGCCATAAGGCTGGTAGAAAACTCTTTGATGCACAGCTTAAAGAACAAGAAGCTGCTGTTGAATACTTGAATCAGGCTAACGAACAGGCACGGGCTGCGAAGAAGTCTATTCTGGACAACCGTGAACGTATCCTTATCGGTGACCCTACTGGTACTGCTAATGTACTGAGAGACACCATATACCGTAACTTTGACGGTAAGGTTACTGTAGACCCTGATACGAAAGAAGTTGTCCTTATAGACAAGGATGGTAAGGAAGTAGGCAGACAGCAGCCTCTTATGGGTATGGATGGTGTTGCTAAGTTGATGCAGCTTGGTAACACAATTGATCAGACCTATGCAGCTAACGTCGCAGCTCAGCAGACTGCTCAACAGCGCGCTTATGAAATGACTAAGATGCGTGAAGAGAAGGGCTTTGACTACAAGAAAGCTATTGACGTTGAGAACATCAAGTCTAATGCTACTCTTGGTTCTGCTGCTATGGGGGCTAGGGCTACCCTTGGAGCTGCTGGTATCAAAGCTGGTACTGACAGGTACAAAGCTGAGCTTGAAGCTGACACTCGTCTGCGTACTGCTCAGATGGAGAACATTGAGAAGCTTGATAGATCTAAGTGGGCTCAGGCTGTAAGCGTTGCTACTGGTAAGGCTCCTACAATTGACTCTGCTACGAATAATCTTATCCTGCCTCAGATGACTCCTGAACAAGAAGTTGCTGCTCTGAATACGTACACGGGTATGACTTCTCTTCAAGGTAATCTTGGCCCTCGTGCTACGATTCCTTATGTGTTCAATGAACAAGTGGTGTATGGTAACTCCCCTACTGCACAGAACACGCAAGGTCTGTTTGATCAAGCTTTGGGTATGCCTGCTGGTGTTCCTGTTCTTACGTTCAATACTGGTCTCTCTGGTGTTCAGGGTAATCCTTACAACAACTTTGGTTTCAATTTTGGTGGCCAGCAGCTTGGTGCTGTTCAACTCTCTGTAGATCAGCAGGCACAGGCAGCTGCCGCTGCTGAAGCTGCAAGGCAGGCTAGAGCTCTTGAACGAGCTCGTGCTTATGGTTTTATACGTTAACTAATTAAAGGCCCTCAGAATCGAAATATGGGCCAAAGAAAGGTATTCTAGTTATGGCACTGGATGGTGTTTTGAATACGGATATTTCTGCAGCACAAGCGTATGCTGCTGCACAGGCTGCACCCGTCTCTTCTGGTGTACAGCCTTATAGTGTTGTGATGGTTCCCGGTCTTACTGAGCAAGGGCCATTGCAAGACGTTCTTGCTCAGCAGGCTGCGTACCCACGTCAGCAGTTTACGACTAGTGTTCCTGTAGGTAGTGGTGCACCGAGAAGGGCAGCTCCTGCCGTAAGTGCTCAGCCTACGTTCTCTTCCTTTGAGCAGGAGATGCCTGCTTATGGTGGTTACTCTCAACCGTTTGAGTATCAAGAACCGAAGCCGGAACATGGTGAATATGTAAAGGGTGTTCTTCGTTCTATTCCTCAGACACAAGCTCTTGTTGCTGCTGGTGGTGCTGCTCTTGCTGACCTCATGGGTCATGAACAGACTGCTGGTGACTTGATGTACTATGCACAGCAGAAGCAAGAAGAAGCACAAGCTCCTGAACTGAAGGCTGCTGTTGAATCTTACAAAGATATTGACAGCCTGCAGAAGTTTGGTGATTACTTTGCCGGTCTTCTTGGTGAACAGACATTGAATGTAGGTATGTCTTTGTTTAGTGGTGGCGTAGGTGCTGCTGCGGGTAAGAAAGTACTTGCTGGTGCTTTGTCTGGTGCTATCAAAGGGAAAACTGCTCAGCTTGTAGCTTCTGGTGTTGCTGAAGCTGAGGCCCGTGCTCTTGCTACTAAAGCTGTGACTACTACTGTTGGTGCTCAGCTTGGTGCAATGGCTCCTGAGTTTGTACTAAACACTGGTGAGAATTACTCTGGTAACTATGCTGAGGGAGGACTGCTTACTTCTAACCCCGGCATGGACATTGGTACTGGTATCTTGCAGTCTGCTGTCACACTGCTTGGTGGTGAAAGTCAGCTACTTCGTAAGATGACTGGTGTTAAAGTACCTGATGCTGTTGAACGTACCTTCAAGGAAAAGCTCAAGGCTTCTGCGTTGTCTCTGCCCAAGGCCATGATTGGTGAAGGTGCAGAAGAATACACACAGGAATGGTTGGGTGCAGTAAACAGCATGATTCAGGACGGGCGTGCTCAGCTTACTGCTGATGACTTCGACCGTATGATGGAAGCTGGTATTGCTGGTGCTCTTGTTGGTTCTGCCTCTGGTGGAGCTGGTGTTATGGTTGACATGCTCAAGCATTCACCTAAAACAGACATTCCGTATGTCAATCCAGACCAGACGCCTCTTGAACTTCAAGCTAAGTTTGAGGAAGAGCTGACTAAGATTGACCCCTTCACTCAGATCTCTAAGGGTGAAGGCATCATGCGTGATGCTATTCGTGTAGAAGCGCAGAAGGCTGTAGCTGCTTCTGAAGAATCTTTTGCTCGTGCTCGTAATCCTATTGTCAACGCTTTGCGTAAGACAAAGGATGAGCTGACTACTGCTCGTGCAGATACGTCTCCCAAGTATGCTCTGCTTGCCACACAAGAAGCAAAGGATGCGTACATTAAGAAGCTTGAACGTGCACAGCAGAAGTATACTGCTCAGCTTGCCCGGCTTGCTCAAGCAGAGCGTGAAGACATTAAGCAACGTAAGCAACAGTTTGAGAAGGATCTTTCTGAGTCTGATAAGAAGGCTCGTAAGGCTTTCCGCGAAACTGTAACAGAACGCTTTAAGAAGCTTGGGTATGATACCAATCTTACGGCTGAACAGATTGTTGATGACCGTAGGTATCAGGAAGCTTTGTTTAAGAAAGACCCGGTCAAGTACACTGAGATTATAAACAGCATTCAAGATACTCAGCAGTACGTACAGCGTAAGCTTAATCGTGCTGATGAGCATATGTCTAAGCTGCACGCACGTAGAGCTGAATACAATGTATACCTTGAACTCCTGCAGCAGAATGCTATTCCGTACAGTGAACGTCAGTATGAGTTTGTTACAAGTGAGCTTGCTCGTATTGACAAAGACCTTGCACAGATGAACAGAATGAAGGCAGACGTTAGAAAGTCTGCTGTTAACTTTGCTCGTTCTACTGCACGTGCTCAGGACTTGACTGAAGTTCAGACGAACATGGATGCCTTGTTTGCCAAGGCAGACAGACTTGACCCTGCTGTCCCTTTTGAACTTGACTTGCGTAAGCAACTGAAGGACCTTGCAGACAAGGAAACACAAGACCGTATTGATGCTTTGCTTAAGGATGCTCGTGCTCTGCGCAGCACAGCTAAACTGACCAACGATCCCAACTATACGTGGGACGCAGACTTTGCTGACTGGCAGGCTGCACAGATGGGCTCCTCTAATCAACAGGCTGCTCTGCCTAGTGCCGATGCTTTCTCACAGAAGTACGGTGCTCTTCAGCAGAACATTGCTCTTGAGCAAGCTGCTGCTTTGAACAATCAGATTGGTCGTGACAGGGTTGCTGCTGACCAGTACATGCGTAACATGATTGCTGAACAACAGCAACGTGCATATGAAGCTTCTCCTGCTTATCAGGCGCAGCTTAAGGTAGCTCAGGATAAGGCTAGCTATGACAATGCTCTGGATGGCAACATCTCTACGCGTCAGGCTATTCCTCAGGAGACTTCTCAAGCTCGTCGTGACCTTGAAGCTGAACAGCTCAAGCGCATGTACAAGCAAGAGCAACGGTCTAAGCAGATTCGTAATGACATTGAAGTACAGCGCCAATCCTTTGAACGATACACTCAGCAGGAAAAGGAAGTAGACTACCAACTTGCTTCTGAAGCTACTCAACAAGTGTACGACTGGATGAAGAATACGTTGGCTCAGCTTCCCGGTTTGAAGGATGTTGTGTCTATTTGTTCTTCTGTCACTGACAGTAATGTGCCTACTGCTGTACATGATGCTTTGGTTAACCTTTCCTTTAATCCTAGCAAGACGCGTGGTATTCCTCAAGCTATGTACTGTGACGGGAAGATCTATGTGTTCGCTGACCGAGTAAAGTCTAAGGCACAGGCAGTGCGGCTGCTTATGCACGAAGGCGTTGCTCATTACGGTCTGCGTGCTATCATGACTCCTCGTCAGTTTACTGGGTTCATGGCTGCTGTCTATCGTGATGCTTATGGTACTCCTCTGTGGAAAGAGTTTGAACGTCAGCGTCCTGCATACGAGAACGCTAATGACCTTGTTCGTACAGAAGAGTTTATTGCTTGGATGGCTGAACGTGAGTCTCCTAAGTCTTTGCTTGAACGGCTCCCTGTCATCCGTGACCTGTACAAGTTTATTCGTAAGCTGTACCAGAAGTTGTTTGGCATAGATGGTTATGTTACTGAAGCTGACATCAAGGATGTCCTTGCTGCTTCTGCACAGAACCTCGCTAGCAACAAGCCTCAAAGTGTTTCTTCTAACTACACTATCTGGGGTCGTGCTACGTACATGAGCTCAGCTATGGATAACGTTGCTCCTCAGTACGAACGTGTTGATCTTGTAGGCCCAGAAGCTTTCTCTGCTCCATATGGTTGGGGAACTTACTTCTCTCATCCTACGAAGCTTGCTGACTACTTCAGAAGATTCAACAATAAGCAGTCTGGTCTTCCCGGACAGGTCTACAAGAACTACGCTCCTTCCTTTGAGCAGTTTATGAACTGGGAACGTCCTCTGTCTGAACAAAGATATGTTGCAGAACATCTTAATCGTTTGTTTAAGCGGATGCCTCCTCAGCAGATTCCTGCACAAGATGGTATGCATATTCAGTTCTTAGGTAAGGATGTCGGTGTCTTCCTTGACAAGAATGAACTTACTCAGTTTATGAAGAACAAAGGCTACCTTGAGCGCGTGACTGGTCAGGACGTGTACGAATACCTTGCGTCTCGGTCTAACGACACTAAGCAGATCTCCAGTATGTTGAGAGACTTGGGCGTGGCTGGTACTACCTTTAGCTACAACAACTCCCAGAGCTATTGTTTGTTTGAAGGTGACGACATCAGTCACACTGCTCCTGCATATAGTTCTCCTGAAGTTCGCTTCTTGGTAGACGAAGATACTACTTACAGTGACATGCCTCCTCTCTATCTTGAAGAGTGGAAGCGTGCACAGATGAACCAGCAGACATGGACTGACCGTATGGTTAAGATCAAGAATACTGGTAAGTCTGTGGGTATGGATGGTAAGATCATTCCGCATACTGGGTTTGAAAGATTTGTAGAAGGCATGTATGACAAGTACCGTCGTATTCAGATTGTGCAAAGGTACATTAAGGATACGACTGGTAAGAATGTTATCACTCCTGCTACAAATATCTACCGTCATATGACTGGCATGGTGAATAGAATTAACAGCATTCGCACTGATATTATGAATCAGCGGATTGCACCGCTTTGCGAACAAATTGGTAAGCTTGATATTCCTGCTGTAAAGGAAGCTCTTGATGACCTGCGTAAGGCTGGTCGTAAGGTTACTGAGCAGGACAGAGTGAATGCTACTTGGTCTGCCTTTGACGAGTTCCTTCTGGCTCGACATGCGTCGGAACGTAACGCTGAAGTCAACAGGCGGTACCGTGGTAAGAATACGTTAGAGTCTCCTTCTGGTCTTTCTGACCAGCAGGCACAGGCTATCATTGACAAGTATTCTGATGTGCCGGGTATGAATGAGATTGCTGCACAGTTTGACCAACTTGGTAGATACCATCTGGACATGCTGGACAAGTATCGTCTTGTACCTAAGACTCTTACTGATAAGCTCCGTGCTACCTATAAGCACTACGTCCCGTTAAAGAACGGGGAAGAGTTCATTGACGATCTTGATCCTGACTATGCACATAAGAGATCAAAGGCTGGTATTTCTGCTGGTGGTCGGGAGTTGTTGAAGAAGGCGAAGGGGCGGGAAGGTCTTGCAGAAAGTCCTTCTACACACTTGATGTTGCAGATCATGGATACTGTAAACATCGGTGAGAAAAACGATGTGGCTCGTCGTCTGCTTAACCTCGTTCGAGAAGTTCCTAACGAAGACCTGTGGGAAATCGCTACGGATAAGAATGAGAAGGGACAGCCATACTTCCGTATGTCTGAGAAGGGGGATGGCACTCTCTACTATGCGAGGAAGTCACATGGTCTTGAGGGTGAAGGACACAAGTTCATCAATGTGATTGATGACAAAGGTAACCGTGTTCGTATTGCTATCAAGGACGTAGCTCTTGCTGCTGCTTTGCGTAACGAGAACACTGTTGAAACAGGTGCAGTCATTAACTTCATTCGTAAGATGACTCAGAAGTTCTCTGCTTTGTTGACTACGTATAACCCTGTGTTCGCTATCAAGAACTATCCTCGTGATATTCAGACTGCTATCTTTAACGTAGCTAATGTAATCTCTGAGGCACAGGCAAACAACTTGCTTGGCAAAGAGAACAACATTCGTCAGCGTATCATTAAGGATGCTACCTCTTTCCGTATGGTTAAGTTCCTCTGGTCAGAGATGAACGGTAAGGAATATACTGGTAAGGATGCAGCGTACCTTAAGGAAATGTACAAGAACTTTGTAGACTTTGGTGGGCATACTCGTATGTTCCTTGCTAATGACTACAAGACTATGTACAAGGATATACGTGAACTGTCAAAGCAGAAGGGTAACCTTCGTAAGACTCTTGACGGTGCTCTTAAGTATCTGGATACTATCTCTGATGTATCTGAAAATGCTACTCGGTTCTCTGTGTTCGTTGCTCTGACACAAGAGTTTGACAATCATATTGCTCAGGAAGCTAAGCGTAATGGTTGGTCAGCTCAACAGATGCAAGAGATGATGGATACTGCACATCAACGTGCAGCTAACGAAGCTCTGGAGATCACAGTTAACTTTACTCGTAAAGGTTCGTGGGCTCCTCTCTTTAACAGTCTGTGGGCATTCTCTTCTGCTAACATCGGTGGTAACGTGCGTATCTTGCGTAACCTCTGGAGGCGTGGAGATAGCTTTGCAAACAATGCAAAGAGAACCGCTGCTTTCATGGCTTATTCAGTAGCTTGTGGTATTCCACATGCACTGCTGTGTAGGTGGCTTATGGGTGACGATGACGATGGTGTAAGTAAGTATGATAAGATTCCTGACTATATCAAGGACAGTAACTTTATTATACCTGCACCTTTTGGTGATGGTGGATACGTAAAGATCCCCTTGCCTTATGGTTATAATATCTTTTGGGTAGCTGCAAATGCAATGGAAGGTGTAATCAGCGGACGCACCAAGCCTTCCTCTGCCGCTGCTAAAATCTTTGGTGCTTCATTTGATAACTTCAATCCTACTGGTGGAGCTTCCATGTTGAACTTCTTGCCTACTATCTTCCGTCCTATCGGTGAAGTAGTAGCCAACCAGAACAGCTTTGGTTATGCTCTTATGCCTGAAAGCACACACAGCTTTAAGGGTGAAGTACCTAACAGTCAGAAGTACTGGGGTACTAATCCTATGTGGTGCCGTGCTGTAGCAGAGACACTGAACTCTTGGACATTTGGGTCTAAGGTTGAGAAGGGTTGGATTGATGTGTCTCCTGAAACCATCCAGCATCTTACTGAATCGTACATGGGTGGCCTTGGCAGAGTAGTCACACAAGCTCTTGGCATGTTGACCTCTCCTGTTACTGGTGCTCCTATTGAGTTGAAGAACGTACCTATTGCTAACTCTTTCTTCGGTAAGGTTGGCTATGGTGATACACTTAATGAGTACAGTAAGATTCGTAATAAGATGCAGACTGGCTTGAATGAACTTGAGCTTGCACAGAAGGATACAACTCTTTCTCCTGATGAACGTACTGAGATTAGAAATAAGAACAGAACTATTCAGCAGCTCAAGGGCAGATATGATTCTATCAATGCTCGCTTGAATAGCGTTCGCAAGCTTGAGAAGTTGAATGAAAAGAACAACAAGTCTACAGGTGCTAAGTACTACGAAGAAAAGGAAAGGCTGCAGAAGCGCAGAGAATTTTTGATGAAGGAACTTACTCGTGTGGCTAAGCAGTCAGGTCTTGACTATAGGGATTAACTATGCTAGACATAATCGCTAAGCCTGTTGAAGCACTTGTTTCCGGTGTTGTGGGATGGTTCACGAGTAAGCAAAAACTTAAAGAGGTAGAGTTGCAGAGTAAGATCGAAGTAGCTAAAGCTAAGGCTGCTGCTAAGATTGACCTCTACAAGTCTGGAGTGGTGGGAGATATTGCGTGGGAGAAAGACTCCCTCAACAACTCTGGATGGAAGGATGAGTTCTGGACAGTAGTTATCTCTATGCCACTTATTCTTGCTTGGTGTCCGTGGACAGCAGACTGGGTGACGCATGGGTTTGAAACTTTTGCTACTATGCCTGACTGGTATCAGATAGCATTTGGTATCTGTGTGTCATCTGCCTTTGGTTTCAAGAAGTTTGCTGAGATCATGTCCCTCAAGAACGGTGTCAATGTTTCACGTGTGCATGAAATAAAACAGCTACTTGCTGGTATACCTGAAGATAAAAATTAGGCAAAAGAAAAACCCCCTAAGAGCCCGAAGGCCCGAAGGGGGTTTTACATTATAAGTAAAGGAAAAGGAATGCCGTGTTTTAGAGAGACCCTCCCTACGTTCTTGATCTTTCCGTAAGGAGGGCCTAGCCATTGCCACGTGTATGTGTATCCGGATAAAGTGTGGGTCACGCAGAGTACAGCCAGACATACAACTGTCGCTCTTGATTATAAGATAATCACTAACGAAAAGTTGTCAAGGCCCTAGCCTAAAGAAAAGTTACTTACCTTTCTTTTTCTTCTTCCCACAGGCCATACGTACCTCCATTAGAGGAATGCGATACGGGCAGGTTCCATACTCTCACGGTCGAGTACAAGGAGCTTGCCGTCCCGCACGTCTTTCAGCAGGGTAAGCTCCCCTACTCGAGACAGTTCTTTGTTCAAGCAACCTTGATAGCGATCGATATTACGAATCGCCTTATCAAGTTCATGCTTGTACACGTCAGCATTACGCTGAGCCTGCTTAATACGTTCTTCGATCGAAGGAACACCAAACATGTTTAGTCCTTATAAGAAGGGGGAACCGTAGCTCCCCCAAAATATCAGCTAAGCTTTAACCACTAGACAGCAGGCGTGGTAGTAGAAGTCTTAGACAGTGCTTCAATGATAGCACGGGTCTGAGCATTCTGAGACAGCTGCATCGTAAGAGCAGCGTTCTCACGTTCCAGCCCACTGATCTTTTCCTGAGTCATGTAACCAATGATCGCCGCCTGATTAGCCTGAATGGCAGCAAGCGTCTCACAATGATTGGCTGCCATGCGGGTCTTGATGTCGCAGAATTCCTGCTGGTTCTGGAACTGATTGGCCGTAGCCTGTTCCCGAATACCAGTAGCAAGATCCTGCATACGGAGCTGCGTCTGGCAGCAGCAGCAATCGGAAAGCTGGTGAGACAGCGCGTCAGTGGCACGCTGAGCAGCATTCGTAGAACGTTCGATGTTCAGATTGGTTTCGCAGCAACATGCCGAAGCAGCGTCTCGGGCGTCACGTACAGCATTGGTAATAGCGTAGGTGCTATCACAGATGCCGTTACCGACACGAGAGAACTGACCGCACTGTTCAACAGACATGCCGTTCAGCTTTTCAAGGATGAGTTGGTTCGCATTGTCCAGACCATTGGGAGCCATGTTACGTCCAAATATACCGTTACCAAACCCTCCGAAAGCGAACAGGATGATGAGGATCTACCACATCCACTGCTGACCACCCATACCACCGTTCATCATAGCCATCATTTCGCCAAGCTTGTTGTCGTCACCAGACTTAGCGAGAGTAAGGAGATCCGCAAGAGAGCCTTGTTCCATCATGTTCAACCTTCTAGTTAGTTAAGCGTTAGCACAGAGACAGGCAACTTAAAGGCTACCTGTCTCTGCCGTAGCTAACAACTACGTTTAAGGTAACACAATGTATCTTATAAAATAAGATAAGGCTTATTAGTCTTTTGTCAAGGCCAACCGTTGTTCATCCTCAGGCATGATATGGCCATACTTTTGGAAGTATGCTTCCTTTTCTGGGTCAGAGCCAGTAGGCTCCATACTCATAATGGCCTGCATACTATACTGTGCCAACTCAAGGAAACCACCTAGCCTGTAAAAGAACAGCTCAACGTTTTCCTTTGTGATGTCAACAGGAAGTTCAATCTCTCTGGTGACAACCTCGTTATCACAAGGAACAGAAATAGTGAACACTGACATGTTTACTTACTCATCTGCTGACATGCCATCTTCAGCAGCTTGGAGAACTGATCCCACTCTTCCTGCTTGATATCCTTCGGAACTTCAAAGTCAATGTTGTAGTCCTTGCCATTACAGGTAGCCTTGATTTCAAACTTAGTCATATTTCTTTGCCTTTTCTTCAAGAAAGATTGAGGGTTGATAATTGTCACACGTATCACAGGTACATTTGTCTGGGTACATCCAGTCAGTACATTGGTCTTTATACTGCTGGTCTTCATACCAATGACAAGTACTAGGCCTCTTTTGAGGACTCTGCTGTGTGCGGAAGAACATACACAAGGTCTCTAGCAAGCTCATCTACTTCCTCCTTATAAAGTTGATAGATGTCTTCAAACACAGGTGGAAAGAGTTTATACATATCACTCAGCAGCCGTAGCATAATGTGCCGCATGTCCGGGTGAGCATCCTTTGCACACCTAAGTTTGAGGATAGTTCTCCATTCTCGAAGGTTAGCTGTTACTACAATGTCAGTGGCAAGGGCATTAGGAAGAACAGACCTAGCCTCCTGTGGGCTACGTCCACAATGGTTTATAAGCTCTTTGTACGCAATACCTGTGTCTTGACATATGTCGAACCACTTGATGATAGCGTACTTCTTGGTATTCTGACTAGGGTTAGCCAAGTAGTAGCTATAATTCTCAAGAGCTTTGTCTGCTTCTTCATTAGTAAACCAAGAAGGTCTTACAAACTCAATGTCCTTATCCTTGTAGTTGCAATATCGAGTACTTTCTTGAGCGAAACTCGCAAGGCGGTGACGCACCAGTTCATGAGAGATACCACGGTCAACCCGAAAGTGTGCAGTAGCGTACCCGTGTTCGAGCATAGCTTCATGCCCTCGACGTACAAGTCGCTCGATGAAAGCCACGTGAGAAGTTTCATTGATCTTATCCTCCGATTTATAACAGGTACGTCCAGCGTCTTCAATCGTTTGCATGATGAAGTGTGGAGCAGATTGCAAAGAGACTATGACAGAAGGATCAATTACTTTCATGAGCAGCCTTCAGATAGATGCTAGGGTCTTGGAAACCATACATCGTAAAGCCTGCTGCATTCTTGTGCCCCCGGATACCAGCAACGGTAGTAAGGTCGTTATCACCTTCAGAGCGCATACTGAAGTGCCATTCCTTTCCGTCCCAGTAGTACCAGCCAAAGCCAAAGTAACTATCATCAAGCTTCTGCATAGGGAAGTCATAGCTATCAGAAAGCTTTGAGTTCACCATAAGGAACTTCTTGCCTTCAATCACCATGTCGTGCACATTACGTTCTCGTTCCTCTGCAAGGCCAAGACGATACATGTGTGCAACATTACCCATGTTGATAAGCTGCAAGACTACATCCCACTTCATACGCTTAGCACGTTCTTCGTCAGGTGCATCTGCAGGAAGAGTGTCAATAGTTTCAAAGCACGCTTTCCAAAACTCATAACCATCTTCCGTAGCAGGGTCGGTGATGATGAGCTTCATTCCTGTGATGAAAGGAACAATGCGTTCGTCTGCTTGATGATCCCACACATCATACCTACCAGTCATCCACACAGCAGGAGGCATCTTGGCTTCACCCATAAAGGTTCCCCAAGTAATCTCACAACCAGACTGATAGATACTGTGATACACACGGATGTAAGGCTTAGTGTCTGTACCTGTCGTATCGTAATCCTTAGCCCACACAGAAGACTTGTGGTGGTCAACAACTACGATAGGAAAACCTTTGTCATGAAGAGCCTTGAGGTCTTCTTCAGTAGGACAGAAGTCAAGGAACACAAGCCGAGCACCAGCTTCGAGATCACCGAACATCTTGTCAGAGTCATACCCGTAGTTAATGGAGCAAAGGTCAAGCTCTTCGTTCTGGTCACAAGAGTACTTGAAGACAGCAGCAGCACAATGCCCGTCAGCATCTTCGTGGTAAAAGACATACGCACTAGGCATTGAGTTCTACTCCTTGTGCAAAAGGTGCAACAGCATCAGCTTCCACAGCAGCTTGAGCTGCCTGCTGGTCAAGCCTAAAGATCTGCTTAACATCAATCATCTTAAGACCAGCTTCATCACACCAACGGACAGGACACTTAAGCTCATGTGCAATAATGCGAGCGCGTTCACAGTCAGGCTGAAAGTCAACATAGACTACAGCGTCATCCTTTGTGATGACAGAACCTTTCTCACTGTAGTCTGCATTGTCTTTCACCTGCAGGTACTCAACGTCCTGCAAGCCAAACTTACCAGCTGCTGCGTAGTTCTTAAGCAGACCAAGAATAGACTCTTCTTGGAAGACGAAGTATATCTTACCCATTCTGCACCTCTTCCTGAACTTCAGGCTGTCCTTCCTGTTCCTTCCTTACTTCCGCAAGAGCTTCCTCAAAGCCAAGACGCTTGCACCACACAAGAGAAGCATAGTGTGCAATCTTGAGCAGGTCACGCGTAGCTTCAAGCTCACCACGAGAGTTAGAATCCATACGGTTCACATACTTCTGAATCTGTTTGATACAATCATCAGCAGACCAAGAGGCAACATTATCACCGGGGAAGTCACCGTACTGAGGAACAGTGTACTCTTCAACGTGTCTGCCTACTTCATCAGCAAAGCAGTCCCAAAGAAGAAGACGATTAGAACGAGGACTGTATTCGTCACTGGCTTCATTCTCCTTAGCTACATCTTTTACCCAGTTCTCAACAGCCAACTGAGCACGCACTTCTTCCAACACAGCTTCTTTATTAACCGACATACATTTCTTCCTTTCTTTTCTTTTGTTCATGAGGTTCAATCTTCCAACAGACAACATGTCCAACATCCTGTCCTTCACGCTCAGTCAAACGCTTGACCACTTCTGGAATACGCTTGTTTGCTTCTTCCTTAGCTTCAACTTCGTTTGTTGCGTTAATAAACATCTGAGTTGTAACATACTTTCCGTTGGCTCCTTTACCACGGTAACGAGCACGGAACTTCATGTCAGCTCCTAGTACAACCAAATAGTCGGACTCGGCTTCTTGGGATCGCTATCCACATGGATGAAAGACTTAGCGATACCAACACGAGTAAAGCCTGCTGTAATAAGAGCCTGAACAATCTTGAACTTCTGTTCACCAGTAGCCGCACTGATATCAGCAGCGTATCCAGTTGTATGGGATGAACCAGCTACACCACCAACAGCTTTGTTGTGTGCAGGACAACGGTATCCAGAAGTAATGACGAAAGGAATACCGGCGATTTCGCGTGCAAGGGTAAGCTTATCTACAAACTCTTGGTTCATTTCGTTTGTGTTACACCCACACTTACACTGAAATTCTTTTGCCTTGAACCACTTAGTGTCTTTCATTTTTTCTTTACCTTAAAGTTGAGAGGGTCTGCAACACGATGGCACAATGCCGATGCAATGTAGCAAGCTTTCTCAAACACCTTGCAGAACTGGCAGGGTTTAACTCCTGCTTTCTTCAAGGATGCTGGAGGTGTTGTTTCCTCTCTGTTTGTGCACTGACGACACATCCTAGGTAGTGTGCCCCAGTAAGGATCGTCCTTCCTACGAGAAGGAATTGGAACCTCATCAGAATGTTTAAGTGCCTTGTTAATCATATCGAAGAAGCTCACTCATAATCCCTTATGGCTGTGACTACGGGGTTTCCGATGGGGGTTCCATCCTTAGAGAAGTCAGAGCAACGTACTGTTGCCTTCTTACCTATCCAAGTATTGAAGTCTAAACAACCCCTCCGATATGCTTCTTGTCGTTGTGCTTTTGTCCAGCATGGAACAGAAGAGAAAGGTTTACCTTTGTTAAAGAACTCAAAGATAATACATTTATCTACGTCTGCTGAGAACCCTGTGACTTTGTACTCAGTGTCTCTAAAGTTCTTATACTTCAGAAGATCATAAGACCTAACACCTTGCCGATACTTAGCACTGTACTTACGTAGCATCAGTCCTTCATATCCTTCTGCAAGATAGTCTTCTTGTTTCTTCTTTATATTAACTATTCCTTTGACATAGTCAATAGGGCAAGCCACAACTTTTTTAAGATCTTTATCTGCAAGCAAAGCACGGTAACGTGCAATGCGTTCAAACTGAAGTTCTTCGCTGATGGTGTCGTACACCCAGTACTGCAACTTGTTTGTAGCAGGACTGTATGCTTTAACAGCAGACACTATATCTTGCAGTGGCATACCGTGGCAGTATATCTCACCGTCCCATACACACCCATCAGGCATAACTTCAAGCAACTCTTTGCAGAGTTTATTGTGGTGATACAAAACATCATACACCTTACCTGTTCTTGACAGGAAGGTCAGCTTGTCACCATGTCTTTGAACTGTACAACGTACACCGTTGAGCTTGGGTTGACAGATATAGATCGTGTCGTCACTGACTTTGTTTTGATGATCTATATAAGACTGAGCTAGCATAGGACGAATAGGGAGAGCGGACAACTCAGCCTTGCTCTCCCTGTATCCCTTATCAAGCTGCTTCTTGAACCTAGACTTAGTTTCATTTACAGCTTGTTGTAGCGCAGTCGTAGCATTCTTCTTACCAGCATTCTTACCACAGTCATAGGAACGAGTAGTCTCCTTAAGAGCACCACCTTCGTAACCAGACTGAATAAGTATGCTGGCTGTACCGTCTTCGTTTTCATATGCATGAGCTTGCCACGTCATTGTCTTGCCGTTAGCTGTCAGTGCATAAAGAAGAGCGGTACTATATGCTATTATGCTGCTGTCTTGCATTCGTCTTCCTTTGTGTTGGTAAGAGTAAAACTTTCAGGAAGAGTAGTTTCTTCCTTCACATATCTATCATTAACCACTCCTGTGGAGTTGTCAACAATATCTTCTGCAACTTTCTTACTCAACTTACCAAACACTCGGACAGACTTCTTTGTCTTACCACAACGAGAACACTTGAACTGTTCAACCTCAATGCGGATGATGTCATACGCAGTACCAGTCCACATCTCAGTGCGTTCCCAGTTGTGGTCTTTAAAGAAACACATCAATCCCATTTGTTACCTCAGCTTACGCTGCGTGACGATAATGCTCGTGCTCCTTGTATCCTTCCATCTTACGGACTTTCATATCAGCAATCAGGCGGATAGCAGAAGCAGCAACCTGACAGGCTTCTTCACAAATCGCAGTAGTGTCACGCCATCTCTCCGGTTTGTAAAGCTCATGTTTCAGCTCGGCCATCTCTTCTTTGAGAATCCAAGCAGAATGCTCGATAGACGGATGCGTCTCAGGGTGGCGTTTATGCGCGTCCTTGATGGCTTCCTTTACTTCTTCGAGTGCTTCCATGTTTGCCTGTTCTATCAGTCTTTCGTTCGACATTAGTACTAGTACTCTCAGCTAAGGTATCTGGCTTCCAACATGGATAACCGTGTTTCTTAGCCCACATTTTGTACGTAGTGGGGTTCTTTGTAGACCGAGAGATAACTTTATCTTCAAGCATGAAGACGAAACGTATATCTAAGTCTGGATGTTGCTCACGAATCTGAGCCATCTTGCTTCGCATAGAGGGGTCGAAGTACCCCTTTGCTTCGACAAAGAACTCCTCACCGTCTGGAAGTGTAACCTTAAAGTCAGGTTTATAATATCGTACAGCGGGCTGCCAAGGAATACGACAAGGTTCATACTCCCACTTGATACCAAGCTCGTCGAACTTTTTAGCAAGTTCTGCTTCAAACTTAGAAGCAAACCTTGTCTTGTTATAGGTTGATTTTATAGATCTCACATATGCACACTACCTCTGTTAAGGCAACCAGATAACCTTAGCCAGCTGAGCAGTATCCACAAGAGGAGATTCATAACCACAACCAAAACATTTAACAAAGAACATCCCGCTCATCGTTTTGTATATGTCAAGATGTTTACTGGAACATACTTGGCATGTACTCCCGTTTTCCAGCGGGCACAGTTTCATAACTGACTCGTCCAAAGTTTACCTCCAATGCATTATACACTGTACTCACGTACATACAAAGACTCCTCATCTATTGCACGACACAACCTTCTATTTCTATGCAGCTTAGCATGATCTTTGTGTAGCATAAGTACTAAGTTTTTACCTCTATTATCTGTCTTGTTTCCGTTGATGTGATGTACTGCATAACCGGTAGGAAGTTTGTCTAAACCCATACGCTTACAGCAAACAAGATGGTGGGACAGAGTTCGTCCTTTCGATGTTGTGCCCTTCCACCACTTCGGTGTAGTTGACCATAGGTATGCATTATACAATCTTGGCCCAGCATATGTAGGTTTATAAGCTCTCCTAAAGTTTTCCTGTCGTTTAACTTCTGAGCTACGCTTACGCCTAAAGTCTTTAGAACATAGTATATTCATCCAGTTATGTAATATCTTGCTGTCTACACCATACTTCTTAGAAAGCTTTCTAATAGAGGTAGTGGTTTCAAATAAGTCTGTCATAAACGATAGAATATCAAAACCTTTAGTTAGACCTAAGGACAAACTCATTATTGCATAACATACTCCGGTTGAGTGTCAATCAGCGGTGAAGACATATACCCCTTGCTGAAGTCAAACTCACCATTAACCAAAGCCTGATACAGCACAGATGCAAGCGTAGATATCTGCGTGTGGTTGAGCTTGAGGTCAGAGTGAACATCTGCAAATTCAATCAGTTCATGAATCATATTGCTGCCAAAAATGGCGGGCTTTTCAGGATTGTGGTATGCACTGATGGTAGTCGTCTGAGGATCATATTGTGCAAGTACAACATCAGTCTTCTGACCGTCCTCCACTACCTCAATAGGGTCACTGAAAACTTTTACGCTTACGTCATGACCGAACACGTTCAGCGAGCTAGGATAAAGCATATTAGATACCTGCCTTTGCAATGTCTTGAATGTTTTGTTCAAGCAGCTGAATGGTACGCTTGATGTCTTCTTCCGTGCTTGTCTTCACACGGACAGCAATGTCTATGAGAAAGAGAGGAAGGTTAAACACAACCATCATACCCCAGTACACATTAGCCACACACCGCCAGATAGTCCCCATGAATTTCTTAATCATTCGTATACTCACAAGCTTGAAGTTCAAAGGTAATGCCAAGAGTTTCCTCAATGGCTTTCCTAATGTTGTCTTTAAAGTGTACTCTTTCTTTGAACACACCAACTACTTTTGTATCGTTGCATTCTGTATCGGGATTATACACATGGCCAAGAAGGACATATACTTGCATACTCATTCCTTATAATGAGTGAGGTAACCTTAGCTACCCCACCCGTAAAAGTTAAGCACTATACATTTGCCTTCGCTGTTAGGATATCTTTGAGAGGAGCTACGTATTCAAACCGTTCCTTCTGTTGCACATCAGGATACTTCTCCTTATCTACATCAGACAAGAACTCAGCGACAGGTCTAGCGAACAGCTGGCGATCTCCATCAAGGGGACGATAAATAACGAATTCATTTGTATCATGATTCACATCTTTAGCAACCCCAAGTACAAGATACTGCTTGTTCTTGAAATGCTTGACAACAGTCATCGGTTCAAGCTTGTTCATCACTAGTCCTCTATGGTTGAGATATCCTTCATAACCTTGAAGCAACGAACGAAGTCGTCTTCCTTCAAAGTAACCTTGATACCAGACCGAAGTTGCACATCGACAATACCCTTGTCTCTATATGTAACAATAGCAGGTATCTTCAACTCATATCTAATCACTACACAATCACCTCCTTAAATCTCCCGAGTTGAGTCAAGTTGTGCATGAGATGTTTAATCCTCCACTACAATGTATGTTCCTTCGAACTCTTTGTTCGAAGCAATGTACCAGTCGTCCTTGACCATAGGATCGAAGATGAACCATTCGCCAACGCCAATTGTCATGGCGTCTACGATGTAGCCATTCTCACCTCTCTGAATGATATCAATCAAGGGGTCAACGTCTTGCTTATGAACAAGAAGTTCAAAGCCTAGGTCAGCCCAGACCTTGGACAGTTCAGAGAACTGCTCATCAGAGTATTGTATAGCATGCTTGATCACAGGGTCATCTGCCCATACAGGACTATCTTGTACCTTGAGCATCTTTGTCCTCCTTACTAGCACAACACTGTTGGAATTGTTCAGGAGTCAGTATGTCAATCCTTCTCAAGTTCTTGTTGTAGACAAGGTATTCACCTACTTCTGCTACTGAACAGCCCTCATCACCGGTGAGTTCAATGCTGTACTTTTCATTCCTAAAGTTGGTAAGAAGATGCACATAAGATACACCAACGGCTCTCCACGCAAAGCCACGTATCTTATAAAACTCTTCGTCGGTTAAGTTTTGTACATCAGGAAGCTGTATGTACTCACAGTCATATGTGCATGTGCAAGGAACTACATCCATTACTTACTTCCTTTGTTCTGTGATTCTTTCCAGCTTTTATACTGGTTGCACCACTGTTTAACAGGACAGTACTTCTCGCATCTTGTTCTTTCACCTGGTCGATACTCAATCTTGTAACCGAGGCCAAGCTTATTATCTATAATGTACTGCTTGGCCTCTTGTTCAGAATCAAGTAGTCGTGTAGCTTTAGCTGCTCCTACCTTGTAAACGGCATACTTAGCAGGCTTCTCCCAGCATTCGTCCGGAGTGCATACTGGCAGCATGTCGTCGCTACAGGATTCGGCCTCCACGTGTAGACGAAGGCGTTCCTTGTAGTAGGACTCGCGCTCTTCAAGAGGCAACACGCGGAACCTGAATTCGTTGAAAGGTAAGTCGGGATACTTGTCATCTTTGTACCGTCCAGATTGAGGTCTCCAATCCATATAGATGGCGTTGATGGCAACATCCTTTACAGGATACCCCTCCTTCTCAAGGAAGTACGCATTGATGTTGAGCTGGTCAATCCATTCTTTCTTCCCTGTGCTCCCGTGCATATACGCGGAGCAAGTCTTCCAGTCTGAAAGAGTTTGTGTCTCTTTATCATACAGGTCAAACTTTGCGACGACCCGTCTGTATGCTGACTCATCGCTTCCGTCAGGTTTGTCAAAGCGTGTGACTTTACGTTCGACCAGATACTTTGGATTCTTTGAAAGAGCTGATTCCATCTCATGATGTACTGCGTTACCTCTCCAGACATACCACTGGTCCATCAGGTCTTCAACAATCTCATGTTTGTGTCTCTTGTAGAGTTGCACATAACGCGGACTGTCAATCAGTGACGTAGCACTGTAGTCTGATGCACCAACAGGGTCATAGGGTTGAGGTTGAAGGGCGTCTTCAAATGCTTTGGGCAGATGATACTTGTTCGTGTACATAACACTCCTAAAAAGAAAAGGCCAGTATATGATGTATATATTGTCAAGTTACATATTCACATCAATAGACTGGCCTCTTTTGAGTTAAGCTAATTTATCTTACCCAAGCAGGAGTTCCACCGGTAGCAGCCAACGCGGCCTCGCTACCTTCAACGCCTTGCGACTTGAGAGCTTTTTCTTGCTCTTCTGTCAACGGTTCATATGTGGGAAGGTCTCTGCTCTCACCGAGCTTTTCAACGGAAGCAATGTCCCACATATTACCACCTCTGCGAACGAACTTCATGATGACAATGTCACCCGGAGAACATGCCTTCTGGAAGAACTGTACAATAGAACAGTTAGGGCGTTCGATACCCTTCTCGATTACTGTGGTAGCAGTGTTCTCAAAGAGAATCTTTTCATAAGGAGTGTTGGGATCTTTATCATATCCCTTGCGTTCTCCTTTGAGTACGTAACCAGTAAAGGTACGACCAGCCCTTGACACCAGATCATGTTTCAGTTCGATGCTATCGAAAATAAACCACATGGACTTTTCCTATGTTTTCACGCGCGTATAAAAGAAAGATAAACACGAAAGAAGATTTGTCAAGAACTTTCTAAATGAAAGTCTTGAAGGAGCACAGCTCCGGTTGTCAAGAGAGGAAGGCAGGAAGATCTGCGAAGATCTTTTCCATCTCTTCTTCCTTGATCTCCTTCGTATTACCATAGTCATACCCTACTTCACAGTCTCCTGTCAAGGGTACTACAATATCCCAACCAAAGTATTCTTTAGCAAGTTGAGGTAAACTACGGAACAGCTTGATACCTTCACGGCACAGGACTTCTGCTTCTTCTACAGGACAATCCCATACCATCGAGTCATGAACTTGAAGAATCAAGTTAGCCTTGAGACCAAGTTCCGCTACTCGTTCTATGAACTTGACCATACCTAGATACATAATGTCAGATGAGGCAGACTGAACAGGATAGTTCTTTACCTGCTTGACATCAACGGATTCAATACCGTTACGTACTTCTTCATCAAACGTAAGCACACGTCCAGAAGGATTACGTAAGTATCCACGTGCGGCTGCAATCTGTGCGTTCTCGTCTTGCCAACGCTTCAAGCCTTGATACTTTGCATAGAATGCGTTAACAATCTCTCTCCATCTCTTCAAACTATAGTCAGGCATACGCTGGTCTCGATAGAAACCTTCAGCGGAACCACCATAGAGAAGACGAAAGGACATTGTCTTAGCATCTGTACGAACTTTCTTGAACTCTTTCGAGCCACGTTCATACTGGCCAGCATCAAAGAATCGGATAGCATTGTCAGCATGAATGTCTAGACCTGTATCCAATTCATGAAGCATGACAGGATCTCTACTCAACTCAGCGGCTATGCGCCATTCAATCTGAGCTAAGTCAAGATTTATAATAACCCCTTGTTTGCTTTTAAAGAATGTTTTGATGGGGCTGGTACCATTACGAGGAAAGTTCTGCCCGTTAGGATTTGAAGAAGAGAGTCTACCTGTACGTGTGATGCACTGGTTAAAGGAAGGATGAAGCCTATCGTCTTTACCGATGACAGCAATCAATCCTGCCTCTTTCTCTTCTTTAGAACCAGCAATTGAGGACACTACTTTCATCAGTTTCTTCTGATCTCGTAGTGTTTGAAGGAAGGACTCAGAGCGTTTGTCACGAGACTTTAACAAATCAAGTGTGTTCTTATCAGTTGAAGGCAAGCCGGTCTTCTTAGACAAGCAGCCGTCTGGAACTTTAAAGCCAAGTCCCTTGATAGGAATCTCAATCTTAGTCTTACGTGTGGTGATCTTAAACTTACCGCTCTTTAGCTGACGAACTACAAGTTCAGGAACTTCTTTCTTCCAAGAACCACCAAATAAAACAGCACTGAGTTGTGAAGCAGAGGAGGGAGTAAAGTCAATACCAGCCAGATCGACCAGCGTCTTATCCATTGCTTTAACCTGTTCACGCGTTTGGTTACAGTAAGCAATAGCTTCTTCTTTGTCGAAGGCTACACCAGATACTTCCATGTCAGAAAGGATCTGGGTTAGACGGAAAGAAAGTTCCGTTATCTTGCCAAGGCTTGCACGCTCAATGAGCGGGAGTTGTTTCTTGAACACGTCATGTGTAAGATGTACGTCCTGCTTGAGATAGTCTTCATGAATCTCCAACGGAATCTCATCCGTCTCGTATCCAGCTTGCCAATACATAGCCATAGCATCGAGCTTATGACCTAAGCCATAGCGTTTGGCAACAGCATTCAAACTATACTCAAGTTTACGCTGACCATTTATGAGATAGTCAGCTACCATCGTACACCAGACTGGCTTGTCCTTGACATTCAAACCAATCCACTTTAACCAGTTCAAGTCGAACTTAATGTTGTGTCCAATCAAGAAGTCAACGCTGTCAATCTCTTGTTGGATTTCAGCAAGAAGTTCTTCATGTGGTCTGTCATTCGGATTGAAGAACCACACAGTTGAGGTACCATCTTGGCGTTCGATTCCAACAGAGCACAGATACGAGCCTATTGTCCAAGGCATATGCTTCGGTGCTTTAGAACATTCGATATCAATTACTACGTAGTGCGCTTTAGACATAAATAACTATCTCTAGCCAAGTTATGGATACGCACATGCTCTTTCTTAGTTATTAGTTGAAGATTATACCAACGATTATCTGTACGAATACCATTGATATGATGGACACACATACCTTTTGGCAAGTAGGTTAGTCCATGTCTCTTACAACATACAAGCACATGAGAGAACACGTAGTTTTGTGCACATTCAGTACCAGTCCACCATGATGGAGTATGACTACGATAATAACCTGAACGTGTTAAAGATGGCCCAACTTTTCTTTTTGATTTATCAGCATTATGTTTAACAAGTACAGCTCTAAGTCTAGATGCAAGTGCCGTTAAGAACAAATCTTTGACACGCAGTACAGAGGGAATAGTTCTCTCATGAATATCAGCAATGTCTTCATATGACATAAGCGTATTGGTTATATACCAATGTATGCTACTGATTTCATCTTTAGACAGATACCGACTTGTTGACATACTACTTACTCGACTTAGCTTCGGTCGTCACGGTAGGCTCATCAAGCGAGAGAGACATCGTGGCTACGTTATTTGCTGCCTCAGCTTTCGTATAGTCTTTAAGAGCAGTCAACATATCGACGAGGGAGAGATCGCGCAGAGCAAGACCAGTTTCCTGTTCCAGCTTAGCAACAAATTCTTCAAGGGCGATATCAGCCTGAGCAATAACCTTGTTAGTGAATACGGACATGTTTACTTCTGTTCCATGTTAGGGTTCCCATATATCTCAGACAAGAGTGACTTGAAGGTGGACTTAACTTCAGGTGAGCCAGAACCGTGGTGAGACTGGTCGTCGGACTTCGACACTTCAGAGAAGCTACCTGATGCCTTGTCAGTATATAGGGCACATGAAGCGTTGAACACTA
>ERZ827101.873-NODE-873-length-43663-cov-16.612594_pt1 | contig 43663 bp, 51 predicted proteins | sample MGYA00519869_ERZ827101 | MGnify/ENA primary metagenome ERZ827101 (study PRJEB31778, sample SAMEA3449256) | human gut metagenome | biome: human gut; feature: human-associated habitat; material: faeces | place: United Kingdom | collected 2010/2012 ...
GCTTTGGGCTGGGTGGGTATCGCTCGGCCACCTTAGTAGGCCGTCTTTTATGCGGAGTTCTCCGCACAGGTGGGTCTTGGCGCACCCGCCGCATCGCTGTTCCCCCTCGTCAGGGGCCCGCTGACTGACGTTATCAGTCGCCGGATATGCAGTTTTCAATGTTCACAAGAAAGAAGGTAAATTCCTTCTCACTTGTATAGGGGAAGATGTGAGAAATAATTTCGGGTTATTCGGCAAAGTTTTTCAATACTTTTTTCAGGTCGCGGAGAATACGCTTCCGTCTTTCGCTCAGCGTGGAAATCGCACAACCCTTTTCTTCGCCATACTCAGAGAGAGTTTTGCCCTCAAAGTAGAGAGCTCTGATCAAGTCGCAGTCACTCTCGCTTAATTGATCCAATGCTTTGTAAAGGGCCTCCAGGAGCATCCTCTCGGTAACGGCATTGTCCACTGCTTCAGGGTCGCCGATGAATTCTCGGAAATTGTCATAACCGCCGTCTTCGCCACCAATCAGACTGCTCATCTGGATCTCGTGCTTAAAAAAGGACTGATTGTTGTCTGCAATATTCCATCCAGAGCGGCGATAGGCGTTGTATACTTCGTGTGTGACCGTAACGCGCTCAATCTTGCAGGTGGCGGGATCGTAGGACTCGACGATATAAGTTTTCTTAGACATTTTTTGATCTCCTTTTGATTTTTTGAATTTTGAAAGGTTCAAAAAATCGGAGATCAAGGATATTGAGCGATATAGGGTTCCCAAAGGCTAGTCAGCATTGTTACCTCCGTTAGGGGGCAACAGCATAAAAAAGCCGGGCATCAAGAAGATAGGTACATTTCGCAGTGACCTTTTCTTCTCAATGCCCGGCAATTTGGTGTCTCATAGACTTCCTAATCTAAGGACCCGTGGCTCGGTGCAATCAGCTTTCTTGTTCTGTTGTCGTTTACTCTTATGTGTAAGTATGGCAGGATGCTCGATAGTAGGTAGCTCCCCTGCGGATTGGGGTACGATAACTCAGGTCTATCTCAACAATCTTTCGACAGTTGGGACACTTCAACTCAATGATGCCCGAAGTGGGAGTCACTTTATCAAAAATGCGCCAGTCGCATTTCGGGCAACGCTTTACAACTTTGATTTCATACGAGTTAGGTTTCATAGTATACGGTCCTCCTCATCCATTTCGACTCGAACCAAACTATAGGGGTCGGAAAGATCATTTCTTTTCAGAAGGCCAAGCTGCATCATTCGAATGGACAGCGCTGTTTTAGAAGCCCCCATAAATGATGCCATCGCTTCGAACTTCTTGTAATCGGCAGGGGCAAACACTCGGTTTAGAAGGCGCATCTGGGTTCCAAGGCCGAATCGCTCCATGCTTCGAACTACACATTCAGGCGGAAGTAAAATCATGGCAGCCAGTGTTTCAACCTGCCACTCCTCCCAATCCCCATTTCCTCTGTTGCTTCGGTAACAACAGTGAACGGAACGCCCACTTGCTTGGGCTCCGTAGTCGTGCGGAAACAGCATTTTCAGAATATGGTGACAGCTCTCGTGGGAAACGGTATAGTTCCTGCGGCCTATATTGGCACCCTCTTTCATGAGATCGCTTTCAATCAAAATGGTTTTTCCATCAAGCATATAATACTGTTCTTCCGTGGAGCTTGGATCTTCAGGGAACACCTCGACGCCTATATCGCAAGAAGATGTCAGGCCGATTTTTTCGCCGTTCAGAGATAATCGAGCATAATCGATACGAAGCCCCAGAAGCTCTTGGCATAGAAAGTCGATATCTACTCGCTCCAGCGCTTGGTCAGATATAGCCGGAAGTCTCTTATATGCTGCGATGACTCTCCCGCCGATAGTCTCGAGGTCATTGCGTGATAGATATTTCAATTGCATATCTCCTATATATGGAGGTTCTTTGCTTCAACAAACCACTGATCCTCGTCTTCGAAGAGATAGGTCTGTCTTCCTCCAATCATAATTGTATAACGGATGCCTGTTCCACCGACTTTTGTTGCTGCTGCTCTCTGCCTGCTGCAGACACGGTCGATAGAGTATTCCTTCCCATCTTCAAAGGTCAGAGAGACAGGCGTCTTGGTTCGGTCTGTGGCTACGATAACTAATACCTTCACCACAGCTTTATGAAATTGCATTTTCATCTCAAACGGTTTCTCCCTTCCGTCGGTGGTAGTTACTGATACATAAGTCCGGGCATGGTCACCAACTGCCTGCCGTCGTCGGGGATCTTTAAGTCACCCATAAGAATGGCATAGGAAATGGCGCGTTTGCCAAATCTCCTTCGGATGTCCTCGACAGCGTCCTCCAGAAGAATGCGGCGATCCCGTTTCTGATGATCCACGAACATAGAGAGTTGCTCTGCATCTTTCTGCGATACCAAATCAATACCGCGAATCGTGACAGCTCGAATTGGTTTATCCCACCGATACCGCTCCATAAGAAGATGAAAGCCCACTCCGGCGATTTCGTTGGGGAGCTGCGTTCTGAATGGGAGCTTACACTGGTACTGTGAGCCATACAGGTCATTTGTCCGGATGGAGACTTGAACACCACACGCCATCAACTCATGGACGCGGAGCCGATGCCCGACATCCTGGCTCAATTCCAGCATAACGCGAAACACATCTTCCGGCGTTTGCAGGTCAGCAGTACAGGTGATTCCGTGCCCGATGGACTTGACGGGGCTGACAAAGTCCTTATGCATAACACGAGAAGTATCCGTTCCGTTTGCATACATCCAGAGCTTAAGACCATTGATCCCCAGCATATGCCGCAGTGTATCCGGAGAAGTCTTTGCCAAATCCCCGATGGTGCGGATTCCGTATTGAGCCAGCTTATTTTCTGTGGCTCTGCCCACATAAAGTAGCTCTGCAGCATCGAGGGGCCAGATTTTCTCTTTGAAGTTGTCCCATTTGATTTCAGTGATTGCATCCGGCTTTCGCATGTCTGACCCGAGTTTGGCAAAAATCTTGTTGAATGACACACCGATGCTGACCGTCAGGCCAAGCTCCTCTTTTGTTGTCTGCCGGATTGCCTCGGCGATCTCCATGCCCGTTCCGCAGACACCCGAACCGGTCACATCAAGCCAGCATTCATCCATACCATATGGCTCAACAAGATCCGTATATCGGTGGTAAATTTGACGGGCCAGCTTAGAATACTTGAGGTACTGATCGTACTGGGGCGGCACAACGATTAGTCCTGGGCAAAGCTGCCGAGCTTCCCAATTCACCATGCCCGTTTTCACGCCGGCTTTCTTGGCCAAGTCTGATTTGGCCAAGACAATACCATGACGTTCTTCGGTTGATCCGCACACCGCGACAGGTTTTCCTTTGAGTTCTGGGTTAAGCATCATTTCAACGGATGCGTAGAAGGAGTTCATGTCGCTGTGTAGAATGACACGCTCATTATCCATGCGTTTTCACCTCTTATCTTGCTCGTGTGCCTCTATAATAAGCGGATTATTTATCTATGTCAATGTCGCATTTGTAGAGTAATAGTCAATTTCCTATTGACAGCGAGTCTTTTCCACTATATACTGAAGCCATAAACAGAAAAGGCGGTTGCTATTATGAGTAAGAGCAAAGCTAAAATTCTTTCTCTCCCGATAACGAATCACGCGAACTATAATGCAGAGACAGAGCGTCAAGAAAATGTTATTGGGGCCCGCATTGATGAAGCACGACGCAAGGCTGGCCTCAGCCTCGTCGATTTCAGCGCGCTTTTGCGGCAGTATGGGGTAACGATGTCCCCCAGTGGCATCAATAAATGGGCAAAGGGCAGTGCTTTACCAAACGCCTATCAGCTGGTGGCTGTCTGTCATGCGCTTGATCTGGATGTGGATGTTTCTTATTTTTGCAGCAGTCATACACCGGCACTTAATGATGCAGGCTTGGCAAAAGTCAGGGAGTACAAGGATGACCTGATTGCGTCGGGGAAGTATAAGCCGCAGCCAAAGGTGGTCAGCATTCTCAAGTACATAGAGATGCCTGTGAGTAATCTTGCGGTATCCGCTGGTACCGGCGAATTTCTCGATGAGGGCAACTTTGAGATGGTTAGCTTTCCCGAAAAGTCAGTTCCAAAGGGTGCTGATTTTGGTGTACGGGTTTCCGGCGATAGTATGGAGCCTGTTTATCATGACGGTCAGATTGTATGGGTCGAGGAGTGCGAGACCTTGGCCGTTGGAGAGGTCGGCATCTTTGTCTATGATGGCGATGGCTACTTGAAGGTGTACAGTGAGCAGGAGCCAAATGAACAACAAAAGGACGCATTCACTGACAGCTATGGTTGCCTGCACATGCAGCCTGTGATGCTGTCCTATAATCAAGCATACGAGCCCAAGGTGATCATGCCCGACTCGAGATTTCAAGTCGTAGGTCGAGTTCTTTGAGTACAGAATATTGGACTACATTCCCTTTAGAATTAATGGCGGGATAGGGTGTAGAAAGGCGGGGATTATATGGATACGATAGCAAGAGTGATGCAGCTGGCTGACGAGCGTAACCTCTCACTTTTCAAGCTATCTCAGCTGTGTGATGTATCATATTCAACCTTGAAGAATGCTGAGATGCGTGGAAGTCAATTAGGCGTTCCCACGATTGAGCGTATCTGCGTTGCGCTGGGAGTCACATTGAGCGACTTCTTTGCCGAGTCGGGAACTTGACACATCGACGGCGTCACCGAATATGAGACAGATAATGAAAATCACCGAGCATTGCCTGTGAAGGCATTGCTCGGTGATTTCTTCGATTAATTCATAGGGATTGCTTGGTGCAGCTTTAGCAGTTAGTTTTGATTCTACAGATTTAGAAGCTGCAAGTCTAACTTCGTGTTGTCAATGTAGTGCCGGTACATCATTTCCGCAGGCAGCAATCGCACCTGAATGTCCTGCAGTCCCAGTTCACTTAGCATGGAAAGGGATGCAGTTCCTTTTTCGACTATTTCAGCAGAAGAAGTCGGCATGAGGAAGCAGTTCCGCACTGTGCCGATCTGATGTGCTTCCACAAACGGCTGATAGGCCAACTGGTATAAATACTGCTTGGTGATGGACTCGATACCGGGCTGACCACGCAGCTTTTTGTTATGCTCCAATTGGATGTTATAGTATTTGGCATCAAAAATAATAAACTGATAGTTCCCATCGACATTAACAATGGAAATAAGGTCTGGGATGAGCGTATCCTCGGCCTGCTTTACAAACAACTCACTGTTTGGAGCAGTCCCAGACCACTGCGGTTTATCAATCAAGTCAATGAGTTTCTTATGCCGCATATCACGGTATTGCTCGGCCAACGGTATAGGCAGTCGCAGTCCACCGATAGGTTTCTGTAATTGGTTGTCCATTACTTCTGCACAGACTTTTTCCCACACTAGGTTAAAACTGTTTGTGCCGAACATACTGAAACAGTCCAAATCGTCCAGTGCGCTGCTGTTGGCTATATAGGCATATAGCGTTTTCAGCAGAAGCTGTTTCCGGGTATTGAACTGGACATTGAGTTCCTTGACAATTCGCTCCAGAATATACTCCTTGTCGCCAAAGTCCTCAATATGCTCATCTGAAATGTCGACACCCATAATATCGAACAGATCCAACAAATCGGCATCTCTTAATTCCTCTGTGCAACGGGTGAGAATACACTCATGCAGACGCTTAAAGAAATCAAAATCGTCATTTACACGCTTCATGGTCAGCAATTCCGGGTAATATGGCCGGTTGTTACTTAAGAGCGTGAATGTTTCGTTGATAGTCTTATCCCAAAGAATATCACCAGATCCGTTGAACTCGATGATGTCCTGCGTGTTGGTATAAGCGCCATACTCGAAATAATCTTGGAGGAGAAATAGCATAACAGCCAACATATTAAATGCGCTGCTGTCACTCGTATCGTTGTACATACGAATGATCTGCTCCTTGGAGTTGTATTTTTCCAGAACCTTCAGCACTTGTTTTAGTTCCACCTTGGGGGTCGTAGCATCGAGCAGATATTTCGGATAGCATTTCAGCACACGCCCCTCAATAGTAATCACACCCACAAATGTGAACACATACAGATACTCGTTTTCGCCGACCTCAACGTCAGCGATTTCAATGTCCTCATCCAACAAATCGGTGAGATCCTTCTGGGTATCATTTGCTTTTACGGCTTTCAGCACACTGTATTCTTTTAGGCGCTTTAGAATGCGGACAGCCTTTTCCTCGGAACATTGAAACTCTTTAACCAGGTCTTCCTGGGTATAGCGTTTTTGCTCTCGTAAAAATACTGAAATCATTCTCCATCATCCTCTGGGGCATTGTCGATAAACTGACTGCTGATTCCTTCGCAGAAGATATACACGCCTTTGGTGTCGAATTCTCTGCAAATCTTGGAATACTGGTTCTTTGCCTTTTCGTCGCAACCACCAAACAGAGTAATGCGTTTCTGTTTTGCGGCATCATCGAACAGGTACATAATAACCTTGTTCTTAAAGATTCGAGCGAAGACAGCAGGGTCAATCATTTCATCCTCTGGGAGATTCTTCTTGGAAATGAAATATGGCCCCATCAGTTTATCTTCGTTCACCTTATAAGTGAGCAGTTCATTGTTGATGGCTTTGCGGAGCGCATTCCATTCCACAATGCGGCGATAATCACCCTGGCCGAGGATGACCTTTTTACCAACGATTCCAGCTTCACTGTCATCTATGCCCAAATAAGTGAAATCCCATCTGCGCTTGAATGCGGTATCCATCGGGAAAACACCTTGGTCAGCACTATTCATGGTAGCCCAGATGAACATGTTGTCTGGGATTCGGATTTCGGCGTAATCATCGGGATTGCCGCCAAGTTCTCCTGCCAGATACTTTTTGATGTCCTCAGATGCCTGAATCGGATATTCACTGACCTCATCGTTACCACGGTCAAGCAACTGGAATACATCGCCGAACACGGCAGCAACATTAGCGCGGTTGATTTCCTCGATTACAAGCAAGAAAGGATTGGGAGCATCAGTTCTGCTGTTCTGGAGGGCTTTCACATAAGTGCGCATAAACGGACCAGGCACATAGGAATAAGTTATGGCGTCCTTGCCATCACTGTCCTTACAGGGCACCGGCTTATATGTACCAACAAAATTGGCATAGGAGTAATCCGGATGGAAGGTCACACGCTCATATTCACCGCCGTCCGCAAGTAGCAGATCCTTCTCATGGTTCAGAGTAAAGCTCTTACCAGTGCCGGGAGCACCGAAGAGGATACGATTACGGGAAAACTTACTGTGATAACCAGTACTATAGCAAATATCCCGGGTGGGCTCGGCTTTACGTTCAAGCAAAAAGCGATTGTAGAGATCAAGACCTGCAGACAAGGAACCATTGCCACGACTACGGTTGAACTCTTCGTATGTAACATCAGATTTGATGGCAGCAACCGCCTTTTCCAGAGGATCAGCATCCGCAATTTCAAAAACAGAAGTGAAAGGGGCTATGGCATCTGCGAACTGAGTAGAGACTGCCTTCAGTGCGCTGATATACTGACTTCTGGTATTTTCGGAATACAGTTCACCGTTTGCCTTTGTTTGCACAGCCAACCAGTTTTTAAACGACATTTCCAAGTTGCTTTGTTCTGGCGAAGAGGGTGAATACGAAAAATCGGCCGTAGACAGGAATGATTTGATTGGAGCATCTTCCTCTTCAACACCCAAAGCAGTCAGAATTTCAGAAGGAATTCTCGCTGCATCATAATACTGTCCCCACTTTGGACTGGAAATGACATCTCGTACACCATCTTCATCTGGTGCATCATACAGATTTTCAAATCCATCAAAGAACACATCCATATCTGCAATAACCTTAATGCATTCGTATGCGGCAGCATAGTTCCTTTGTGCCAGCAATAGTCCAAATTTGGAGTCCCTGGTAAATAATCCCGTTTTTTCGAGAATGTGGAAATTGCGCTTAAAGTTAGTCAGTCCTTCAAGGTTCATTTCCACATTGTCGCCGGTAGCACAGTATTCAGAGAACACTGAAGATACTAATTCTACAGGGGGATTGTAGTTTTGGTTGATACGACTATCGTTTACCATACAGAAAATTGAAGAGTATGGTATGGCTATATCGCTGAATTTTTTATTTTTGATTTCTATTTCGCCCACAACAATCTTACATATCAAGCGAAGAGGATTCAGGCGGATGCCATTTTGGATTTCTCGCAAAGTGTCCGCTTTGATGTTCCCCTGCACAGACTGGCCACCATTTGCGGAAATTCCAGCCCCCGCTCCATTGGGGTACTGGAATAATGATAACTGCGATCTACAAAAGGCGGCGGCATTAGGGTTTTGGCAACATAAGAACTTTTTTGCCGCATCAGAAACAAACACGTACCATTTTCCGTCTCGTTGCTCGAGATGATAAACTCCAAGATATGTACCATAGGCACCAAACTCATCGCGGAAGTTGGACGAATCCCTCTGCGCCCGGGTAGCATCTCTACCGCTCATTGTGGCAAATTTATTCATAAGGATGTCCCGATTATATTCCTCGCCGTCAAGAGTATAGAAAATACGAGCGATTTGAACCAGATAGCCGTACCAATCATCGCGGGTACTTTCAATTTTATTTGTGAAAAACTTTTTCACAACAGGTTCTTTAGGCAGCGCCATGTTGAATACCTCCTATCTGAATGATTATTCTAAATAAGTCAACCCCAACCGATGTACCAACTCAGCATAATTGGGAGCATCTGTTTCTCCAAAACCGTGTCGGAGCAAATTTGATGCAATCACTCCTGCAAAGAGAGGTGGAACAGCATTTCCTACTTGCCGTATTGGGTGACGGCTTGTTCCAGTAAACTCCCAAAAATCCGGGAAGGTTTGAATTCGTGCAGACTCTCTAGGCGTTACTTCTCTTGGCAAAAAAGGATGAACATGCCCCTTTCCGCCCCCTTTGTCAGATCCGACAACGATTGTGTAGCTCGGCTTGTTCGGGTCCAAGCGGTTGATTCTCGTTTTTGAATCTCTTTCGCCATATGCCATATTATTATATCTTTCGATAACTGCCGGACCGTGAGCCCGGCCAACATGATTTGCCAAAACATCGGAAGGTGCGTCTGGCAAGCCCCTAAAAGCTGTGGCTACAGTAACAGGCGGCAGCAAACCTGGAACAGGAGCATCTGGCTGTGTATAATGAGTTTCAGCAGGAAGCGGAATAGCTTCGTGACAGCGCACACCATAGATTATGACACGTTGCCTATACTGCGGTATTCCATAAGCTGCTGTATTAAACAGCGCGTAAGAGAGATTATAGCATCTTTCACCAGAGTCGTTTGTTTCCAAAGCGGCTTTCAACATATCAAATACGCGCCCACCATCGACGGTCAAAATACCAGCGACATTTTCAAAAATAAAACTCCGAGGCTGAATTTCATGAATTACTCTAATGTAGTCCCACAAAAGAGTTCCGCGAGGGTCGTTAATACCTTGGCGCTTTCCGAACACGGAAAACGCTTGACACGGTGGCCCTCCGTAGACGAGATCAACCTGCTCTCTGGTAAGCCGTGCATCCTTAAGAATTTCTTCTGTAGAATACTCTTTGATATTGCGCTGAGCAATTGCTGCCTGCTGCAAAAATTTTCCATGTTGACGCGATTTATTGAGATTGAGCGTTCTGCAACTAAAATCATCGATATCAGTACAGAGACGAGTCACAAAGCCCGCGGCTTCAATTCCAAGATCCAGTCCACCTGCACCAGAAAAAAGTGAAATAGCGTAGTGAGTATTCATGAGTTCCTCCATTTTTTCATGTTCTTTTCAACACTATATTCTATCGCGCTCTTTCCGCTTTTCACCCATTCTTCCAGTTCGGAGCGTCTGAATTTCCACTGCTTGCCTATTTTATGAGCCGGTACATTTTTATCTTTTATCCACTTGCGTAGCGTTACTGGCTTTATATTAAGAAACAACGCTGCGTCTTCTATGCTGATATAGTTTTCATTAATTGAACTGGACATGTTTGCACACCTCATCCGCCGCATTTGTTGGCATAGTTTAACTTGTATAGTATAGCAGATTATTCAATCGCTTACAAGCTGTTTTGATATATTTCACATTATTTCCGCTATTTTGCGATATTTGCGATATGAGATTGCTTGATTCCCTCACTACTGAATTTCTCAGGCATAGCATATTTCTACAGCTCTGATTTTGGCATAATCTATAGTGTTTTTTGTTCCACCGAGCTGACCGTTAAAAACCGCAATTACTCTCGAAGAATGGTCTACCATCCACTCGTTGCGTATCTGAAAACATGATTTGCTGTAGTTGGGGCAAATAAAGCGAACGAGATCTGCGGCTTCAATCACATTATTATATCGTCGCTGCCAATCAATGCTCCAATTTTTTTCAAAACCCCTATATGGACTAGCGCATATCAGCTTAATATCTTCGCCTTCCGAGCGAATCTGCAGGACGATCTCCGCTGCCCAAATATCCACGCCACGAGCCATGCCGGAAATAAAGACATTGCTTCCATCAGCAATAGCTTGCCGAATGGCAGTTTCAAGTCCGTCTAACACCGATTTTTCACTTCGATTCAATTTCTCTGGCCGATGTCCTGTAAAACAAACTCTGCGAAGTCGCTTTATTTCTTCAGTCATTGTATTACCCTCCATCAAGTTGCTACCCATCGCCATACTGTTCAGTATAACCGTATTATCAGTACAAGTAAACTGTATATTGCATCTCATCATAAAGGTAAAATAATTACAAGAAAGATGGTGATGCTATGGACACGCACGAGAGACTCCGGCAACTTTTAAACGAGCGCGGATGGTCTGAGTATAAGTTGGCCAAGAGATGTGGTCTATCTGAATCAACTGTTGCAAATATTTTTAGGAGAAATACAGTCCCCTCCATCGCAACACTGGAAACAATCTGTAGTGGTTTTGGCATCACTATGTCACAGTTTTTTGCCGAGGGGGACATGATAGAGATCACCCCAGAACTTAAAGAACTATTCGAGAATTGGGTCAACCTTACACCGGAACAGAAGAAAGCAGCTAATCAGATGCTAAAGGCCATGAATAATTCTAAGTAGAGTCCTCAGAGTGTTTTGTTCTTTCTCTGTCTTAATCTCTGATAAAGTGGGCTGTTCTGGTGGGGCCATATTGAACCCATCCTCGGTCCAGCAAATAGACATAACTCTCTCTTGGCGGAGCGATGTAATCCTTCTCTTTATTCGAGTAAAGTGGTTGGTATCACATTATGATACCAACCACTTTTGCTTTATTTGAGCGTATAGAGATTGGAGGTGTTGCTCCCATTGGGGCGGTATCGGGGCAGCTTGGCAAGATAGCCGTGCTGCTCCAGATCCGCCAGTGCCCGCTTGACGGTACTGCGGGAGAGATTCATATCCCTCGCAATCGTCTTGATACCGGGCCAGCAGCTTCCTGCACTATTGGACCGATCCTTGAGATACATATAGACGGATACAGCTCTGGGCGGCAGGAGCGTGTCGGCATAAATGCTGTCAAAGTAGCTCACCGATCCACCTCCTGTCGGGGAAGATTATACGGGGTGCGCTTGTGCGGCATATGGTCATAGTCAATGTCCTCCGCTACCACCATCTCCTGCACGGGCGCGTCGTGGAGCTGCCCCTCGCCCTTAACGGAGCGGGTGGTCTGCCGCTCCGGCAGCTTGGGCGGATACTTCCGCACGATGGCGCGGGTCAGCGCATTCTGATCGGCATAATATACTTTCCGGGCCACCTGCTCCTCCACGCGGTATTCCTCCTCGAAGGTGATGCCCCATTCGAGAAACAGACGCAGGCGGGTACGCATGGGGTGGCATCCGGTCTTCTGCACAATGAAGCTGCCTTTGGGAATTGACTTGAGTTCGTCCGCCGTCAGCAGAGGGCGCTCCATCATCTGCAGACTTTGGCTGGGGTCATTCTTGCCCCGGCTGACTGTGCCAGACAAAACCGTGCGGCTGCCGAGGGCTTTGGAGAAGGTTTCCGCCGCTTCACTGTTGGGGGCAAAGCCGCCGCAGATCACATCCTGGCAGTTGTCCATCAAGATAGATGCGCCCTCTTTACCATAGTTCTTCTCCAGCTGCGCCATGGACTGGATAATGGGTACCAGCGTCAGGCGGCGAGAGCGTCCAGCACTGAAAAGCGGCAAAATATCAAAGGGCGGCATGGTACCCAGCTCATCACAAAAGAGAATAACACGGTTTTTCAGTTTGCCGCCGTTCTCATCCGCTACTGCGAACAGCTCACGGGAGAGGTTCTGGATCATCAAGCCAGCCATAAAGTTCTTCGTCTGATCCTCCTCCGGCAGGATGAGGAAGATGGCGGATTTCTCCGCCGCAAACTTTTCGGCGTCAATGGCACTGTCGAAGCACAGAATTTGCTCCAGCTCACTATCAAGGAACGAGTTGAGCCGGGACAGCACCGTGGACATGACTGATGCCATCGCCTGCTCGGAGCTGTTGAGTGCGGCGCCTGCCAGCCAGCGCGCTTTGTGCTCGGACGGCAGCTTGTCCATAAGCAGCTGAAAGCGGGAGCGTCCTCGCGCACCACGCGCCGGCTCCAGCAGATCCTGCACCAGCTTGAATACCGACACGATGTGCCGCCGCTCCTCCGGGTGTTCCTCATCCGGCGGCAAAAATTCTGCAAGCAGCAAGATCGTGGAAGACAGCAAGCCCTCCGCCGCATCGTAGAAGAAGGCGTTCTGTCCGTGGTCGGAGTTTCCCTCTGGGCTGACGATGGACTTGGCAAGAATCTTGGCGTACTTTTCGGCTTTGGCGCGGGCAGCGAGGTTATCCGGTTGTTTTCTGGCGATGTCCATATAGCGGTTGATGAGCGTCAGCAGGTTGTTGCCGTCCGAGCGGGTGGGGTTGCGCAGGTCTATAACGGAGATATGCTTGTAGCCGTAATACTTTTTGGCGATAGAGCCGTAGTTGCGGGCGAGGTCACCCTTGGTATCCAGAGCCAGAAAACTCATGCCGGACGCGCAGGCATATTCAAGGTTGGGATAGAGGAAGAATGCCGTCTTGCCCGCGCCGGAGGCGGCGATCATCAGGCAGTGAATGTCATCGCTGTCCACCAGCGCAGTCAGTTCATCCTTCTTGCCCTTGCAGCCCAGCACAAGTCCCTGTTCTGTGGGAAGACTTACTCCCTTGCGCCAGTCTCTGACCTTGAACGGCATGTGGGCATAGGTCTTGCGGATCTCCTTATCGGTCGCCCAACGCGCCGTGCCGTGCTGTCCGTCACCCACGGTGCGGGACTTGATGCCGCTGAGTGTATAGTGGTAGGACAGCATGGAGAGCCCTCCGATGATGGCGAACATCCCCAGCCCTGCCGCGACCAATATCCCGATGTTGGAGCTTTTGATTGTGTCCCACATTGTCAGCAGAAGGCTTGGCATAGCTCGCTCCTTTCCATTTTGTTTTCCTGTTCTGCCTTGAGATCGTCATTCCAGTCCTTTTGCTGCGGTACGAGCCGCTCTGCGGAGATACCACGCTCCTCCAGCAGCTTCGCCATGCGCTCACTGGCGGCATGACCGGCAGCGTCATTATCCAGACAGAGATACACTTGCCGGAGCTGTGGGAGCTGCCGCAGCGTCTCCAGCACGGGGATGGAGGATGTCCCGCAGCAGGCCACATAGTTATGCTCCTGCCACCCCTCCGGGAAGAGGGAGATGTAAGAGAGCAGGTCGATAGGGGCCTCGAAGACTAAGAGCGTGTCATCGCCGCCAAGATAGTGAAAGCTGTGCTTCGGGTCGCTGCCCTCAATGTTGCCGCGATAGCCTTGCCCCATGGTATACAGCCCACGCTTATGTCCGTGACGGGGAACGCCGTGTTCATCGAATCCGACGAACACGGCGTTGTGGTATTCCTTTGTCCCGTCCCTGGATTTTTCACAGCTTTCGTAGATGAGCTTCTTGCGCACAAAGGCATTGAGTATCTCACGGTCGATGCAACGCTTTTTCAGCAGGTAGGCATACACACGGCGCATGGACTCACTCTGCGCTGGGAGCGTGAAGGGCTTTGCAGGCTCCGGCACCTTCTCCTTTGCCGCAGGGTAGCTTCCGCCGAGATCATCGTCGAGGAGCAGAGACATGGCGTCCGGGTAGCTGAGTCCATAGAACTGCTTGACGAAGCTGATGGCTCTGCCGCCCTGCTCGGTGGCATGGTCGAACCACTCACAGCCGCGGATGGTGATGCTGTGGTCGCTGGCAAGGCGTTTGTCCCTGCCGGAGGTAATGAGCTTTTCCCCACGGCGGCGGAGGAACTCCTCCAAGTCCACCGAGGCGGCTCGTTCCTTCTGCTCTGTTGTAAACGGAATGTACTTTGACATAGTCCCTCCCTTATTGTGTCTGTTGCGTCAGTCCGCGATCCTCATGGTCATCCGCCTTGTGTCCCATTGCCATGCGCTTCTCCTGCAATCTGCGGCGACGCTTCTTGTCGATCTGCATTCCTGCATAGATGGCAGGCTGGGCGGCGTTCTCGCGGAAAATACGACTCATCTGATGGAGCATCCGAAGAATAGCGGTTCCCGCCGCCGCACCGGAGAAGTCGTCCTGATGGTCAATGAAATGTTGAGCGTAGGTGTTGCCTTGTGCCGCTGCCTGTGCGAAATAGCGCAGAGCTTCTTCGCGGTCTGTTTGCACCTCTTGTCCCAGTAGATAGAGCTTTCCCAGCGTGTATTGGGCAAACGAATTCCCTTGTATGGCAGAGCCCTTCAGAAGCTGAATGGCCACATCTATATCCTTCGGCACACCTTCCGCGCCGGTGAGCAGCAGCTTGCCGAGCCGGTATTGCGTGTATGGATCGTTCTGCTCCGCTGCCTGCCACAGCCAGTGGAGGGCCTGCGGGAATTGCTCCTGCTCCAGCAGCAGTTTGCCCAGCGCGTATGCAGAGCAAGGATTACCGGCCTCCGCCGATTTTTGAAACCACTCTGCCGCCGCTTTTCGGTCAATCGATGTGCCAAGCCCGTCCTGATACGCCTTTCCCATCTGGTGTGCCGCGATGGTATAACCCTCCTCCCACAAACGGTGGAGGGTGACCAATGCCATTGACTTCTCACTGGGATCTGTGTCCACAGCATCTAACATGCTTTTTGCTCTGCGGTAAAACCGCGCCTGCTGATGGATCATCCGCTCCGCACTTGGATCTGGAGGAACAGGCGGTTCTTCCGGCTCTGGCTCATCCTGCATGGCATCATCCTCGAAGGTGAAGTTCATTTCCGAGAGTCGTAGCGTTTCTTGGATGACCATGTTGCGTACAGTCTTGAACTCCTTTTGCTGCGACAGCGGTACACGCTGCGGTGGAGTCTGATTATAGTCAGTGCAAAGCTGCTCTTGGAGATCCTGCCATAGAGCATAGGCGGACGACACCCGTTCGTCCTTTGCCAGTTCATCCACGATTTCATCCACGATGCGCTTGACACGAGGCGGCAGATAACCGTAGACTTTCTTGCCACTAACTTCTTGAAGCCGCTGGGCGAGATCCGTCACCAACAACTCCAACTTATCGCTTTGCAGAGTACCGGTTGCCATCTGCTCAATGAGCGTTGCCATCCGTGCTTCCGCTTCCTGCCGGAGCAGGCAGCGCTGTTCGTCCTTCTGCTCATAGATGTGCAGGCGGTCGTTCCGGTAGATCGTGCTGACCAGCGCGGACTTGATGCTGCGGATACCTTGCTTGGTGAGAAAGCCTTCTTTCGGGTCAGTGGAGAAGATGATCATATGGACATGGAGGTGCTTCTCTTTTTCATGGAGAGCAGCATACCAGCGTAGATGGCTCGGACGGATCTTATAGCCCTTGGCGATGTCGGTGATAGATGCGTTGATGAGTTCCTGCCAGTTTTTAAGGTCGGTATAACCCAGACGCTCTGCATTCTCGCGAGAGAGGGAGATAATCGGTGTCCACACATTTCCCGTGTGCTGTGCTACCTCCGCAATAGCGTTCTCCAGCGATGGCACCTTGCCATGGGCATTCCACAAGCCGTGTTCGCCCATCGATTTTACACCGGGACGGTTTGCGACATAGTCAAGATAGTTTTCACGGCTATCCATCGGCTCAATGAAGTCCTCGTGGATCTGTTCGATGAAAGCAAAGGCAGTCTTTCGGTTGGGTGTGTTTGCATAGTTCTCATACTCCGGCAGCTCCCTTGCCTCCGGGAAGCTGCGGAGCAGACGCTGGATGTACTGCTGCTGTTTCTTCGTGACAGGAAGATGAGCATTGTCATCCTTGAGGAGCTGCACGCCTTCACGGGTGGCGAAGTAGCGGGTGCGATGGGCCAGCCGAGCAGAATCTCTGCCGCCCTTCATGTAGGGCGAGATAAAAATTATTCGAGCCATGTATCATCCGGCAGCTGCCGTTGGACATCCTGGGCATCCTCGAACCTGATCTGACCATTGGTGCGCTTTACCTCGTCCACCACATACCCGCGCAGGGCACGGCGATCTTCCATCGTATCACGGAAGTGGGCAGCGATAGTATGCGCCATGATGCCTTGCTCTACCGCGCACTTGAACAGGAGACTGTTGGTACGATTTGCACTGTCAGCTACAATCCCGCGCAGCGTCGCCACCAGCGCGTCCGAGAGAAATTCGGTAATATTCTCCGTGCCGAGGTAGCCCATATAAAAGCGCAGAGCCTTTTCCACGAATTCGTTTCGGTTTTTGCTGTTGCTTTCTTCCAACCAACCATCCATTTGTCTGCGCGTTTCTGGATAAAGGCGGATGGTCATTTGTTCTTTTGACATAGTTGCCGTCCTTTCTTTTGATGTCGCTTTTTGTGGGCGCAAACCCCTGCGACACGGAGCTTTTGAGGAAAATACGCCTACAGCCTGTTTGAAATCAAGCGAAAACGCCTACAATTCAAAACGCTGAAAAGCCCCGCACTGCGGGGCTTTGTGGGCGGTCCGGGGCGGAAACGACACCGGGCCTTTATCTTGTGCTTTTATCGAACAGGCGGGTTCCCAGCACAGTTCCCCATAGGAGGGGCGAAAGCGTGGGCAAACAGCGCCGATGCTTGTCTGGGGTGTAAGGATGCTACCCTCGCCCCCAAAGCCGCACACAGCGGCTCACAGGGGCGGACACGGCGGTTACATCTGCATCTCCGAAGTCTGTGCCTGTTCCTCACGAAGCTGTTGGGCGTACTCGCACAGACTCATGCCGGTCTGCTGCTGGCAGAACGCCTCCATTTTTCGCAGTAGAACATCCTGCTCGGCTGCGTTGAGCTGGTAGCTCCAGCTCTCCTCGGAGCCGTCACCCTTGCAGAGCGTCAGCTCCAGCGTGTCGCAGGGCTTGCCCTGCGCGATGTCGTAGTTGGCATAGATGTTGAGCCAGTCATCGTTTTTGTCCGTGAGGACGAAGGTTCCGAAGACGGCGTCCACATCAAAGCTTGCCTCCACATAGAAGTTGAGCTTACCGCCTTCCTCTATCATGATCTCATCACTGAAGGAAAAATTCCGCGCGGAGAGGTGTCCCGCCGAGGTGATCTCTTTATCATCCAGCAGCTCCAATAGTTTGGAGAGCTGTTCATCCCCCGAAGTAAAGCGCGACCTTGTGGCATGGTAGACGGACGGGGAGACATCCCGCATCGCCCAGGTCCGCCAGCCGTCCATGATGTGTACGGCGGAGAACTCCCGCTTGTCGAAGTTCACATCGAACACGCCGCGCACCTTGCCGGTGTTCTCCATGCGTACAGCGGTCAGGGCGTCAAACTCTTTTGCTGTGATGGGTTGCCTGCCAAAAAACATTCCGATAAATTTGTCCGGCGCAGTGCCTTTCTCTGCGGTGACATAGCTGCGCAGCTTTTTGCAGGCGACCAACAGCTCCTCACCGGGCGAGGTCTTGAAGTACCACGCCTGCCCGTGCTCCGTCACATGGTAGGCGGCGTAGGTGCGGACGGCTTCTTCCTCTGCGCGCTGTGCGGCAGCTTCCGATTGGATTGCACGGCTGATGCGCTCATACTCCCGTTCCGGAAGCTGATTGCAAAGCTCATCCAGCACATTCTCCAGATGCTCCTCCAAGGTTTCATCCCTGAGATGCTTCTCAATGGCTTCCTTCCATCGCCGGTCGATCCACAGTGTGATGTCTACATGATCTGCCATCTCAGTTGCCCTCCTTCACCGTGACTGCCGCAGGCTTTGGCTCACAGATCGGCGCTTTCGGAGCAGCGGCTTTGGCCGTGCGCTTGGGTTTGGGTGCAGGGGCGGCTTTGCTGTCCAGATACTCCCGCACAGCTTCCGGTACCGCCTGCTCATAGAGCTGCTTGAGGGCATCGTCCATTCGAGATTGCACGGAAGAATGTTCCTTGCGAAGGGAAAATTCCAGTGCATCCAGCTTGTCATCATCAAAGGTAAGTGTGATATTCGTTTTTTTCATTACTGTCCTCCAATCGCATAGTCAAGTCCTGTCGCTGCTACATTTTTTGTAGGAAAGCACATAGATGAAATCCTTGCTGCTATCATTGTCAATATGACATTCCATCCTGCACCGGTTCTTCCGCCACTGGATAAGCGATGATCCGACCACCCACATTCACAAACACCTCCGGTTGCCGGAACTGCTCTGCAAACTGCTCGACAAGCTCGTCCGGCAAATCTATAAAATCATCCTCACCGATACCAGCAAGGAAGAAGTTCCCGGCAACAATGTCATAGATGTCGCCATCCTCATCACGGAGCGCACGGTTAAGCGGCAGGCCATCCAGTTTGCCCTCCTCGTTGCAGACGAGCACAACCGCCTCCTCGTAGGGATACACAGCCTGGATATATCCGCCGACTGCCTGCTGCATACTGCGCAAATCATTTCCAATATCAGTTACATACGGAGCCTTTCCTGGCTCCACCATTAAAACATTCATACTCTTTCCTCCTCAGTCATAGCTGATGTACGGCACCTTCAGCCAGTGTGTCCAATTGCGTTTTGCAAGTTCCGTTTTGACAACGCCATACTTTGTTCCCATGGCCTCGATGACCTGACCGCCGCCGATGTAAACACCGATGTGTCCCTCATGCCAAACCGCAAGGCCAGGAATGTCCGGCATGGTGTCGATGGGTCCGGACTCCGTGGCGCTGTAGTACATCTGGTTTGCACCGATATCCGGCATCCCATGGGTACCGTAGTCGATGGTCATCGTTTCCGGGGACAGCCAGCTGTAGCCCTTGATGAGCCCTACGCAGTCGGCGGTCCTGCCGCCCAGCCAATTGGCGCGGATGATGTCCTCATGATTGCCAACACCGTCCGGGTATTGCGACACCTTGTAGGTGAGGAGTGACTCCGTCAGCACATTGCCATAGGTGCCCCAGACATAGCCCCAGCCGGACTCCCATGCGTGGGTGGCGTAGGTCACAAGGTCGGCTGCATTTTTATTGGCGGGATCAACAAAGGTGGAGATGTCCAAGTCGATACTGCTTCCATCTCCGCGAAGGAACTCGCCGCTGTAGCTGCCGCCGCCTGCGGTGCCGGCGATCATGGTATAGATGTGGTTGATGTTGCTCTTATCATCCTCTGTGATCGTCCAGCCCAGCTCTGCTTCGAGATTTGCATACGCCTGATGCAGCGAAACCGGAACAGCGACGGTGTATTCTTCTTCCATGCTGGTAACCGTGCCATCGTCGTTCTCGACATCGACTGTGCGGGTACGGGTTTCCCAATTGTAGAAGCATTCTACGAAGCGGCTTGCCGCCCGTGCGGACGGCGCATCCTCTCCAAAGCAGAGGGCATAAAAAACAGCCTTGACTCGGATCGGGTCAAGGCTGTTTCCGCCTTCCGTCCGCCCATTGACGGAGGCGACCGCCGAATCCAGAAGAGAAAACGCGGTACGCATCTCCTCAATGTGAGAGCGGAATGCCATAGGCACCTCGGTCGAATAGCTCGTCCCATAGAAGGCTGCGGCTACCGCCTGGTTGTTGTGATCCGCACCGCCTGTGCCGATGGAGCACAGCGCGGCGATCAGGAGGATGACGGGCGAGAGAACAGCGACCAGCCCCCAGCCGATCCCTTTGCGGAGCTTCTCGTTGGAAAGGGCTGTCGCCGCGGCTTTGGCGATCATACCCGCGGTTATTACCATCAGCGGCCACCCGCTGTGCCAAACAGCTTTTCCTTGTAGGCGGGAGCGTGTACTTCCAGCAGATATCGCTCGTTGCCACACTTGTATAGGCAGACACCGCGCTGGGGAAACTTGATGAGGTTGTATTCTGCCTCATCCAGCTGGAGCATCTCCATGTAAGACCGCTTATCGATAGATCCTGCATTGAACAGGAACTGGTGGGGTGGGATGCTGAACAAAGGCTTTGTCATCTCGCGAATACCCTCTTGATCGAAGTCTTCCAGATTCTGACTTGCCAGCAGCATGGCGGATTCTTTTTTACGAACACGCTTGAGGCAATTTCGGATGTACTCGATAGCAGTTGGGTTGGAGAGCCAGATGTACAGCTCATCCAGTGCCGCCACCGTGTTTCCTTCAGTCAAGAGCTTGTCCGACAGATAGGAGAGTACATTGAACAGCATGGCGTTACGAACATTTTTCGCTGCGCTCAACAGTCCTTTGACACCGAACACCAAGAATCGGCTGGACGTGATGTTAGTATGACCGTTGAAGAATTGCGCGTCCGCGCCCTTGCACATGGAGTGCAACCCAAGCAGGACTTCTTGAAGAAGATTCTTCGTGTAGAGCTGATGCGCTTCGGCATGATAGTTTTTGAACTCATCTTCGATCAGGTCATAGAGATCAGAGAGAGTAGGATAATCCTCTGCTCGCATCCGGACAAAGTTGCTCCGATCCGTGATGCCCCATTTCTGATACAGCTTTGATAGCATGATCTCAATGGTGTCGATGTGAGCATCGCTGAAATCCTTATAGGCGCGGAAGAAGTCCTTGAGGAAAGAGATGTGCTGTGACAGCAGGGTGCTTTTTCGAAATGCTTCCGGCGCCGCAGTATCATCTGGGTCGCCGCCATCATCCCAGCATTTGGGTTCCAGCACATTGATGATGTACTGCCCCGCCATGAGGTCGGCAAAGCAGCCGCCCACGGCTTCGCACATTTCCTGCTGCTCATGCTCGGCATCCAGCGTGATAACCGACTTCCCGGACTCCAGCAGATTGAGGATGAGCAATTTCATGAGATAGCTCTTACCCTGGCCGGAGTTGCCGAGAATGAGAATGTTGGCAGAAGTCTTATCCTCATCACGCTGGTCGAAGTCTACAAGGATATTACTTCCATATTTGTCCTTGCCGATGTAGAAACCTTTGGCATCCGTCTTGCCGGAATAGTTGAAGGGATAGAGATTTGCCACGGAGTTGGCGGGGAGCACACGTTCAAACTGAGCACCAAAAGCATTGTACCCCACAGGGCTGACGCAGCAGAAGCCTTGCTGCTGGCGGAGCAAGAGCTTATCAACATTGAGCTTGCTACGCACCAGCTCTGTTAGCACATCGGTCTGTAACAGCTTCAGCGCATCGTAGTCTGGGGCGGTCAGTTCAAGATAAACCGCGCAGTGGAACAATGGCTCTCGATTGCGATGCATAGATGCTATCAGCGATGCCACATCCTGTAAATTGCTTTCAGCGGTGACCGTCTGCCGCAAGTCGTTTGTGTTAGAGCTGCCCATACGGTTTTTATTTGTTGCATTTTGGATGATGCGATCCTCCTCCGCAGGTGTGAGCTGGCGGGTGTAGATGCGCAGAGTGATCCCGTCCTTCTCACCTAAGTGCCGCAGCAGTGCCTGCTCGTCAGTTTGAGTCGGATACTCTCGCAGTGCCCATACGCAACGGAAGGTGTTGCCGCAGATAAAGTGGTCGGGATTGAATTTCACCACAGAGGGTGCAATCATATCCAAAAAAGATTTGCTCGGTGCATCAGCCACATACCTTGCGGTGGCCTTTTTCTTATCTTTTGCCATGTGAACCATCCTCCATTATTCTCCGAAGATAATCCAGCGTTCGCCATCGTGATCCTCGAACCGCTCGGTGGTCACATTCTGCTCGAAGTAGACTCCCAGCATCCTTTTGAGATCCTGCTCGGTGGCACGACGGACGGTGAAACCGTTATCCTTGATGCTCTTTTCGATGCGGGAGAGATAGCTGAACACATCGGACTCCTTTTTGCCCTGTAGCCGAACGAGAATATAAAACTCCCGGCTGGATGCCATAAGCACTTGGATGCGATCCAGGTGTGCGCTGTCTTGCTCCAACAGCTTTCGGATGGTGGGCAGATCCTCAAGATTTGCCTGCTGTCGATAGAAATCCTTGTTATTCTCGAAGGACTCCTTCGAATTCAGAGCCAGCATTTCAATTTCCGCCTGCCCCTTAATGACATTCAGAAGCGCATATATCCTCGCGCCTACACCGGAGCCCGGTAAGACAGAAATGTTAGTTGGTTTAATAGCAAAAAACACCAGATTCCCCATGCGGGTTGCGATGCCGTAGTCGGTGAAATCATCAATGCCCATGAGCTGCCGAGTAGACTGCTCACGGGCATCTTTCTTTTTCTGCTTTCTGTTCATGTGTCAAGTCTCCATTCGTAGTATTGTTGTTTTGTCAGCAGGAATGCTGCAGCGTAGTGGATGAAGTCCAGAATGCTAGTTCCCTCATGCCGGATGGTCAAGAAGGCAAAGGCAACCGTCAGCACCAGAGGTAGAGCGATGCCAGTCTGGGTCAGCGCCAGGGCAGAGAGAAGAAGTCCTACGCCAATGATGCCAATGTCCCGCAGTTCCCACAGCCACAGAGTAGCTTTTGCAGACAGATTGTCTGGATAAATGTACATGGTTAATCACCTCCGATGAGAACGAGGGAGACCGCGGTTGCTTCCGCGGTCTCCCTCGTGGTTGTTATTCTTTTTCCGTATCTTCCAACGCACTTTCGATGAGTTGGATGAGGAACTGCTTTTGCTTGAGGTTGTGGGCTACCAGATATTCCTTCAGCCGCTCGAAGAGCTCTGCCGGGATCTGTACCGCCAAGGTGCGTTCTGCTTTCATGCTGTTGCCTCCTTCAAAGTGTTCGGCGAAGATACGCTCCACATATTCCGCCAATGTATTTAACTCCCATTCTTCTTTTTCTGCCATGATCCTTGCGTGAAGCTCGGCAGGGATCATCGCACAGAGGTTCTTTTTTCCCTCCATCGGTTCTGCTCCTTTCCTCGATTTTGCAAGCAAAGCATACTGAAAGAAGGTAAGAAAATCTATTCACCAAACCCAACGAAGAAGCAATGCGAAAGCCAGCGATACCACCAAAGCTATTATGCAGCGCGGAGCATTGCAGCGATCCGCGATATAATAAACTCCACACACGGTATCGCCACACTATTGCCCAGCGCTTTATACCTAGCGCTGTCCGAAGCATCGGGGATGTCAGTCCATCCGTCCGGAAATCCCTGTAGGCGTTCGCACTCCAGAGGTGTTAAGCGGCGGATAAGGTAGGCATAGGCTTCTGCCTGTTGGCAAATTAGGTCGGTTGCGTCCTTATACTGACGAGCGCTCTGGGTACTTGCCACATTATTTTGCCTGAAGGCATCCACACGTTGCCGACTAAAGACCGCATGGCGATCCGTGGCGGTCAGTGTATATGCCAAATCGTCCTGACAGCCAAGACCGTTTCCACCGTTTTGAGGTTGACGATCCACAATGTTTCCGGCAATACAGATAGCATCGGAATCCTGCTCGACCAGCGGCACATTATTGCCGCCTGTGCCGTATCGCGCAGACATGGTCGGCGCCACCTTATGTGGCCCTGTGTAACGGCTATCAATGCCGTGGTTTTCGTATACGAGAGGCTGGTGTCCATGCTCTTGCGCCCGTAGCGTGCCGGACACATTTTCGCTGTATTCCATCACGCTGCCGCCCTGATCGTTGAGGCACAAAACGGACGGCATACAATTTCCTCCGGCAGATCCTTTCAATGTGGGAGATAGCTCCTCGCCATAACCTATGCCCCCAGCAGAGGCTCCAGCACCTGCGGAGAAGGCAGCAGTCAGCACACAGGGATATCCCTGTCCTGCCTGACCACCTCCTGTCGATAGTGCCGTATGTCGTTCCTCGGAAAGGAAGCAATCCCCATTGCCTTTGGCCACAACGCCTGAAGCTACGAAGGTCTGTTGTTTCATCCCTGGTTGTGCGCCCAGCGCACCAGCTACATCGTGAAGGTCGCGCACCTCATCCCGCTGATTGGCGGCAAAGGCCATGACTCCGTTTCTTCCAGTAGACATCCCGCAGTTGACGCCGAGCGTGGCTACTACATCGCCAGTCAGATCACCGTTGTAGCCGTCAAAGCCCTCAACAGCTTCATCCGGCTGTGTCACGAAGGTCTGCATCTGCATATTGGTGGTTGCCATCAACGCACCTGACACGCCGTGCAGGTCGATGCCCTCATCCCGCTGGTTGATGTGGTACGCTTCTAATCCTGTGGGCTGTCCGTCCGGGCGCATGAGTCCCGCCTGAATCTTTAGGGCACGCTCCAGCTTCTTCGGCAGTTCCTTGCCGCGCTCAAAGGCCCGGCGCAGGATGCCCAGGCAGGCTTTCGGGGACAAATAGTATTTTAGGGGCGGATCTGCCTGCAAAATCTGCGATAAGGAAGATTCTTTTGCGTCTCTGGGCGACACCCCAGTATTGAGCGTCGAGGCACCGCCACGCCAGGGAGAAATCAGTTCCCAATAGAATTCGCCCAGCAGATTCCCAGCGCCCGGAGTCAGGTCGAGGGACTGAAACGGAATCGCAGTTAATGCGGACGATCTCCTCCAAAACGATTCGGAAGTCTTCGCCCTTTGGCGTTCCTGAACTAAAGGCGCCGGGAAATAGTGATAGGTAATCCTTTGAGGCAATCTCCGGATTTTCCCCCACTCCACACCGTGCATGAGAGTTTCCCCTCACACGGCGTTCCATCGGGATAACAGCATTTTGTTTCAAACACAATTTACACACTTCGTTGCGGGTAGATGGTTTTAGATTGCGTTCAGATTTGCTTGTTTTCGCAGTTTGTTGAGCTTATTTCGCTGTTGATCATCCAGCCGCAGGGTTTGGAGCAGACGGGAAATGGTCTTTTCATCAGTGGCATGAACAAGTTGATGGATAGCCTCACTGACTATAACAAGATTTGCGTAGGCATCTGTTCCGCCTGCCGACTTAGGCCGCTTGTGATGGCAGTGAATTTCATGGAGTGCGAGCGTTCTGCCTGTAACAGCGCATTTTCCATACTGTGCCGCATATAGGGAAATACGGTTGTCCGCATACTCCACAGACTGCCCCAGCCTCGGATTACGCATCAACCATGTGAGAATTTCAATATTGACACCAAGCATCCGATGAATTTCCTCTCGTCCACTCTCTGTGTAGCGATTGATGCTCCGTTTTTTCCCCAATGGGTTCTTATGCCGGATATATCCTGCGGGTATAAGCGGATGTCCTTTCAGAAAGCGAATTTGGCTGCTGTTGCCGTATTTACTCTTGATGTAGCCCTTTTCTAATTTACCCTGTTTGCTTAGTCCCTGCTTACCCAAACGGTTTTTCATTTGCTTGCCGATGGCGAATGCAATGGGCGAGAAGTCCAGATTGACGCAGGTAGCAACACGATAATAATTGTGCATTCCAATTACGATGGAGTTGTAACGGAAGATTTGCTTACGCTGGTCTTGCTCGCTTTTCGGATGTTGAATTTCCTTAATACACTTCGCCAGTTGGTCTTTTACCCTTTTCTGCGCTTTATCGCTCATGTGAGACCGAACGACATACTTATCTCCCTTGCGCTGTGCTTTCATCTTGAATCCCAGATATTCCGAATAGTGGCGCTTTAGGTTCACCACCTTAGATTTTTCTGGGCTGATGTCCAGTTTCAACCGCTCCTTTAGCCATTGCGTTGTTGCCGCATATAAACAAAATGCGTCTTTGCGGTTTCGACAGAACAGCTTGAAATCGTCGGCATATCGAACGATGAATACAGGCTTTAGGTTGCTTTCACGCAGCAATCGGTACTGATAGCCACGGTTGATGCTGCCATTTGCGTTGAGACGAGTATATTTTGCGTTGCCGTGCATCGGCATCCATTCCCACTGCGACGCTATCCACCAGTCCAGTTCATTGAGAACAATGTTGGACAACAGTGGAGAGAGAATACCGCCTTGCGGTGTCCCTTTACTTGGGTGGAGAATTTCTCCGTTAGACAACACGATTGGGGCTTTCAGCATTTCCCGAATAATGCACAGAAGCCGTTTATCCTGAATTCCCATTTCCCACATCTGTTGAATCAGCTTTGTGTGGTTTACATTGTCAAAGAAGCCTTTTATATCGATGTCCACAACATAATACAGGTGCGATAGCTGTATTAGCTGGTCACATCTGGCGATGGCATGTTCTGTGGAGCGATTCGGTCTAAAGCCATAGGAATGGTCATAAAATTTTGCTTCACAGATTGGCTCCAAGACTTGCAGGACACATTGCTGCACGATGCGGTCTACAATGGTCGGGATTCCAAGGGGGCGGGTTTTCCCGTTTGGTTTTGGGATTTCCACCCTGCGGACAGGGCGGGGGTGATAGCTCTTAAACTGCTTTTGAATCAGCGCCACATATTTTTCCTCGTTCAATTTGGCAAGGTCTTGTATGGTGCGCTTATCTACTCCTGCGGTACTGCTCCCTGTGTTTCCTTTGATTGTCCGATATGCCATTCTAATATTTTCCTCACTGGAAATGAGTTCCATAAGGTGAACAAACACTTTGCCTTTTAAGCTATCGGCATACAGACTGTCCAAAGTCTTTTGCAGGTCGTAATACTCCGCATAACGGATTTTGCTTCTCTTGGGTTTCTTCCGCTCCGAAGTCAACACAGGCATCCACTCCTTTTCAGCGGATTTTCTTTGTCATATTCGAAGCTGTGTTTATTGTGTTTTCAAATTTAACTGTTATCTCGACTTGAGGCTATCCCTCCATCATGTTTCCATGATTTCTACGGTACTGTGCCTCTACTCTCACTGGAATAAAGGGCGATTATGCATTCCCGCCCAGCGTTTCTCTGACTGCAACAGTCTCCACGCTCCCAGCTTTCCACGTTCCAATGGCCCTATCATTTCATGCTTTTAGGTGCTCCCTTTGAGCCTGTGTCCAGCTTTCGCCTTACTGCCTATAACAGTATATGGATTTTCATAAAAACGACTTTTACTCATCCACGGACACCCCGCTATGGCGGGTAGTGCCTTTCGACACATTCTGGGTTTAGACCCTTACATTCGGAAGTTCGTCAGTGTTCTGCACACATTCTCACCATGAGCATGAGACACCCGGCATATAGGCAACATCGTCCACCTCTGGACAGGTTTCGTATCATTGATTATGATGTACGGTTGCTCTCTGCCGACTTTACCGAGCTTCTGACACAGATTTATTTGCTTCATCCGCGCCAGTCGGAGTATCAGTGTGGGCGTTTCAGGGCGTTACCCCATCATTCCACCCATCAGGCCATTAGTTCTGCAAGTGTTTTTTCACCATCCTTTCATTCTTGCGCCTGACCTTTTCAGTCAGGAACGTGTCGCACCATTTTCCCATACCATAAATCTTGGCCGAACATCGAGAGCTGTTCGGCCTCGTAATTTGTCTGCATTTCGCATCTCCTTTACCAGCCTGACCTGTTCCATGAACAGGCCGGAACGCGCCCCCGCAAGGCCTGCCCTTGCGCCGGCAACAGACAGATCCTGGCATGGACTGCCCCCGCAGATGATGTCCACGGGCGGCAGCTCTGCGCCATTCAGCTTTGTGATATCGCCCACATGGAGCATATCAGGGAAACGCAGCTTTGTGACCGCAATAGGGAAGGCTTCAATTTCCGACGCCCACACCGGCGTGATGCCACTGCGAATCGCGGCCAAAGGGAATCCACCAATGCCATCGAACAAGCTGCCCATTGTCAGTTCTCTCATCGTGCCACCGCCTGTACGACCGTGCGCGTGGTGTTGACGGCGGCCTGCGCGGTATAGACTGCACTCATGAGATTTGCCTTGGTGGAGGTATCCAGCCCAAAGGCTCCGGCGATACGGGGGATCTCACCGGCGGAGAGCATGAGTCCAAGCCCTAACAGGGCATGATCCTTGAACACCATAAGCCCGGCGACAAGGATCGTCGCCTGCAAGAACGCCGACAGGCATAAGCCGATGATCTGCTTGCACCATTGGTTAAAGCCGTCCGTATATCCGCGAGGGACGCTGAACATATAAAGGCTTCCCACGGCGATCTGGATGAGCAGGATACCGCCGCGCTTCAGATTGGCGAAGAAGACCTTGACGACGGCATAAGCCATGAGGATAAGGCAGAACAGGATCATGATCCCGCTGGTGATGCTGCCGAAGCCCAGCAGCGGCCCAGCCGTCAGGTCGGTTATCGATTCCACGGCGTTGAACTCCTGCATGACCTCTCCGGCCACATCGCCGATGGAAGTCCCGTAGCCGGTAAGAGCTGCGGTGAAGGTCCCTTGCAGAGAAACGCACAGCTCATAAAGCCGTACCGGAACAATCGTGAAAAGACTGACAGCCATAAAACCCTTGATGGCATTGAGGGCAGTCTCGCGGATGTTGCCGCGCCCACTGGAATACTCTACGCCGGTTTCAAAGCAGGCCACCACCAGCCCCGTGCCGTAGAGTGCCCATGCCAAATAGGAGAAGAACAACACGATGCTCTGCACCCAATCCATGGTGAAGAGCTCCGCGCCCATGTTTCCCATCTCTGAAAAGAAGTTGCCGAGAAAGCCTACGATTTGACTGTAGAACCAGTCCACGATCTGGCCTAACACCTTGGCGGCAACAAAATCCCAAATGAACATTGATCGGTTTCACCTCACTTTCGGGTGAGGCCGCACCAGCTGCTTTGGGATATGGCAAAGGCCGTACAGCTGGTACGGCCTTCAAATCACACTTTTGTTACATTGTCTGCTCCCACGCCCGGTCAGCGGACTGACTCATATCCTGAAATACCTCCAGATAGTCTGACACCGCATGGGACAGGATCTCATAGTCCTGCCGGGTGGGGTGATACACATACCAGCTCACCTTTCCATAGTCATCCCAAATGTGCGGCTCCACGCCGTTTCGGAAATTGGGATTTGAGGTCATCTTCGTCCCCAGCAGATCCGAGAAGCGCAGGCGCAGGGCATCCACCTGTCCTTCGCCGCGGTTCAGAATTGTCAGCTGCAGGGCATTGTACCGATTGGCGACGATTCCAGCGACAAATTGGATCTTTGCCCGGTTCATATCGCTCAGACGCACATAGCATGCTCTGCCTACATAAGTAGCATCTGGGTACCGTTCTCCGACGATCTTCCGAAGCTCCTGTTCGTAAAATGTCATCGTCTGCACCTCAAATCCCGATGATCTGCCAGATGTACAGCGGAGCCGTTAGCGTGAACACCAAGCAGGCGAACAAAATGGCGGGTGCCGTCCACTCGAACTGGCCGCTTTTTCTGAAGTCGAAATAGGCCGTCCCCAACTTGGCGAAGAAGAATACCGCCAGGATCAGGTCGATGGCGGGAAAGACTACATTGTTCACCACGGTCTTGATCTGACCGGATGCCGTCTGCCATGTGCTTTCCACCGCACCGGCCACATCGCCTGTGCCTGCGGCAAAGGCCGTGGTTCCCATCACGCAGACCAACAGCAGGGACAGCACCAGTGCCGCACAAAGGCGTTTGCGTTTTGTGTTGTTCATAGATTCCTCCGTTTCTATCGTTGTTTTGTGGGAGCAATATGCCACTCCTCCCAAAGATTCCCTCGGATGGTGACGCTGTCTGTCAGGTTCATGGAGAGCATTCCCGCCGGCGTCCAGCAATCCAGAAGCCATGTGTAGGGGGTATAGCTGCCGTCCGGGTACCAAATGGGCGTGAAGTGGGTGCGGCGGTTGTAGGTGCTGTAGGGATTGGCTTTGAATTGGAAGGTCGTGCTTCGCCCGGAGATTTCTGCCTCCAGCAGCCGCCAATAGTTCTCATAGCCAAACTCCGGGAAATAGGTCACGGCGTTCTGCGCCGCCGTGACAGCCGCACTCTGATTTGTGGTGACTTTTGCGGTCACCTTCTCCTGAACGCCATAGCCGCTTTTCAGAGTGGATGCGGTCGCCGTGGGGCTCTTCTCATCCGGCGTGATCTTCATACTGCCGGCCAAGCTTGCAGAGTAGCCGTTGTAGTCAAACTCCCACCAGCCATGATCCTCCCACCAGCCGTTGTCCACCCAATGGTACCAGCGGTCCGTGTGGGTTTTGCCGTCCGCATCCGTCCAGCGGTCTGTGTGCCAGCATTTCTGCCAGTTTTCCACCCACTCCCAATTCTCCTGCCACCACGGTGACCAGATACCCCAAGAGGCGGAGGTCACCTGCTCTTTTTTTGGAACAGACGCCAGCCTGAAGCCGTTGTTGCGGTCATCCGCCAGCGGGTTGGGCGGGTCATTGCCGTCCAGATCCACGATGTTACAGGTGATGGTGCCCTGCGCAGATCCGCCGCCGTACACGCTGACGGAAATCGTTATGACGCAGGGTTCCGCAGGAGTACGCCAGCGCACCCATGCCAGCTGGCTGTCACCATCCGGGTAGTAGACATTGCTGACAGTGTAAGTCCTGCCCTGGATGTTAAAGCGTACCGATACGGGGTTATCCGGGTCGGACTGTCCGCCGCGCACCTCCACGGAGGTGATAACTTCTGTGTTGACACGGTATTCATAATCAAAGTCATTGATCTCCGGCGGCGTGGTCACCTCGTTGAAGCGGACAATGCCGATGCCAAGAGAGGAGATGATGTCGCCGTTGGACGCCTTCTCCGTGCGGCTGCCGGACCATGCAGTGTAGCCGAGATCCGCTTCCTCCAGAAAAATCGCCAGCGGCAGATTTTTATGGGTGAGCGTACCCAGCTTCTTTCTAAGATCTCCGTTGACGATCTGGTCATACAGCGCCGCTTCCGTGGCGGTCATGGCGAACTGTTGGCCGTTATAGCAAAGATAGGCCAGCGGCTCTACTACCAGCTTATAGTCTCCGCCTATGAGCGTATCGAAGTCCATTCCTGCGTATCCAGCAATGGAACGGATAACCTGTTCATCGGTGAAATAGCTTCGGATGGCAGCAATGCTGGCTTTGCTACTGCCCGTAGAAATAATCTTAGGCAGGCTCTGACTCGGATTTCGATATGAATATCCGCTGACCGATACGGACAATCCTCGTCCTGCATTGTAAGACAACTTGGACACCTTTCCGAAGTGAGCAACATTTGCTGCAGGAACCTTGTTGGTTAAGTCGATGGGGTTTCGCACTACAGAATGTGAGCCTACACCCACGATAGATACTCTTACACCATCCATGCCAGGATTCCAGTAGTTTGTCTTTGATCCATTCCCCATGCCACCGCCACCGCCATCAAAGTTGCCATCGCCCGTAGCATAGGCGGGAACGATGACGGATATTACCAGCACAAGCGCCAGCATCAGGGGCAAAAGCCTTTTCATGCGCATTCCTCCTCGTCATGAAGATAAAGAAAGACACGGCTTCTTCTTAGCCGTGTCTTTCTTGTGATCGTGCGGACTTAGCCGCCCATGATTCCAATTTTGTTGCCGTTTTCATACATATCGTCCAGCGTTCCGCCATCGTTAGGGCCACTGGGTGTCACATAGCCAAAGCCTGGAACATATACCTGTCCGGCATCATTGGTGCTGCCGCCTGCAGGCTCGGTAGGCTGGGGCTTCACCTCAGTCTGCTCCGGCTTGTAGGTGGGCGGTGTTTCCTTGTTGCGGTCCGCTTCCGGTACCTCATCCGCCGCATGATCCTTCTCCATCTTGCTGAGAGACTCCGGCGCGTCCGGCTTGGTGGGTGTTCCCTGAATGGCCTGCTCTGTGCCGGAGCTGTCAGCGTCGTTGCCGAGATCGTGGTGATCTCCATCTGTCTTGATATCCACCTTTACCTCTGGATCGCTGATGTTCACTACCGGATCTTTCGTGTCCGGCACATCGTCCGGGATGGCGGGGTCGATGGGCATGGGTACCGCCGCAAGGCGGCTGACGATCCCCACCACCAGTGCCGCGCAGAGCAGGACGCCTGCCGCAATGAGGATGATGCGTTTTGTTTTCTCTGTCATAATCGAACTCCTTTCTTAGTAAGGGTTGATAATCCATCTTCTTATCCTGAACATACCACAGCTCTGTGCGGAAGTCCACCGCAAGAAACTGAAAGCATTAAAACTTTGGAATATACTTGGCTTCCACCCTCAGATTTATGCTTATAGGCGGCAATATCCGTCCGGCAAAGCGGGTGGGGACCTCCAGATGGAGGGTGGCGGTTGCGAGATACCCCTCGCTCTGGCCTGATGCGATGGCGTTGTTGGAGATGCGGACGGACAGGTCGGAGATCGTATACTCCAGCTCATTTCCAGCGTATTTCATGTAGCCCTCGCCATCTGTGGTAAGGCCAAGAATATAGGATAGGTTGCCGTAGATATCACCGGTGTCAATGGACTCAAACCACTCACCATCCCCCTCTGGGAACCAACCTGCGGCATAGCCCTCCCGCACAGAGTGGTACACATCGTCATAATTCTCATTGACCGTGGCAATGACCGCCTGTTGCACCGCGTCCCGCACACCTTGCACGATAATATTGACTCGAAAATACTCGGAGATGAGCATAAAGAGCATCAGCAGGCAGAGTGTCACAGCAATGACCATGGGATAGCCCTCACCGGAGCGGGAGCGCAAGAATCGTTTTCTCACTTCCAGTACACCTCCGATCTGCCGCTGGCCTGTGCCGTCAGTTCAATAGGAAAGCTGCCAAGCCCACCAAAGCCGATGTCCATATCCATGGTCAGCGTCACCGTCACCTCCTCATTGAGTTGGATGCGGCCGGTACGGGACCAGCGGATGTCCGGGTCGATCTCCAACCGCTCAGACAACACCTGCGCGCGGGAGGTCGTTTCACTCCCGACTCTGCCGGTGATCTCGGCTTCCCGCACCAGCTCGGCGGCGAAGGTGTCAAGCTGCTGCTTCGCCACATACACCGGCAGCACCTTCACCGCCAATGCGATCACCAGCATGGCACAGAGGATGAGGACACAGGTATCGATATAGCCCTCGCCGGAGCGTTTCTTCCATTTGTTTCTCATCCGAACAGCCCTCCCATCGAGGTGAGGATCTGCATGAGGATGACCACAATGTAGATAAGCATAAAGCAGACCAGCATGACGAAGGAGTACACACGGATCTTGGGCGGGATCTTCGCTGCCTGTGCCTTGAGCCGCTGAAGCTCCAGCTGTTTCATATCGTGCGCCAGCATCTGAAAATAGATGCGCCCGTCATCACCACGCAGGACGCCGATGAGTCCACGCACGATGTCCGAGAGCATGGGCGACGCCAGCCTACCCTCGAAACGAACCAGTGCCGCCTCGTAAGAGGACGAGCGCATATCCGCCGTCAGCACATCCAGCTCACGGGCAAAATCAGGACCGGCGTGTCGCTTATAGTTCTCCAAGATCGTCAGCACGTCGCGGCTGGCTCCCAGCTCCTGCTCCACTGTGGCAACAAAGCGGGGCAGTTCTCCCTCGATCTTCTCGCGGCGTTCTGCAACCTTTTCCTCCGCCTTGCGGCTCTCCTTGAAGTAAAGCAATATCGACAGCAGCACCACGATGGGCGAGAGCAGAGGGAAGATCAGCAGACACGGAATAACCGCCAGCAGCGCGGCGGCAGGCTTGAGAATGGTATAGGCCAAGTAGACCTCCGGCGTCATATCCATGCCGGCAGCATTGAGCGTGCGCTCCAGCCGGTGCCTCTTGTATTCATCCATTCGGATATACTTGGAGAGCTTGATAGCCCAGCCAAGGAAGAGGGCGTCCAGCGACTTCATCCGCTTTTTCTCGGTTCGCCCTGCGAACAGGAGCGCCTTCTCCGTGGAGAGACGGGGCAGCTTCAGAATATCCGCCAGAATGAAGAACAGACCTGCGGCAACGGCCACACCGAAAAGGAACAGTAAGATCGTCATGCCCGTCACCTCCGATATTCAATGGGCTGGGTTAGCTTGACCACTCTGGCAAAGGAGAGAAAGATAGCGGCGGCGCAGACCGCCAGCACCGCTTTGCCGGGAACAGTGGTCATTAAGGTTGCATACCAGTCCTTGTTGAGAAAGTACAGCAGTGGGATATTCAGCACCACCAGTGCCGCCATGGAGATGAATTCCTTGCGAGGAGCGAACACGAGATTCTCCAGTTCCCCATTGATGATGCGCATATCTGAGAGCTTTCCCACAATGGGGTTGAGGGTGCTTTTTAGGCTGTGGTCGTACTGACAGGCAGCGAGAGCCTCACACCATTCTTGCCATACCTCATTATCAATAGTAGACTTCAGTTCCGCCAACGCCGCATTCATATCCGGGTCGATGTGCTTGATGCGGATGAGGAAGCTGCGGAACACGCCTTGCACGGGCGGGTTCAGATAATTGATGTTCTCCTCCACGGCGGTCTGCAGATCCTCACTGCGGAGGTAGGCCGTGGTGATGATAGAAAGTGCTGTTTCCAGCTCGGTGGAGATGTCCTTCTTGTAGTGTCCGGCTGTGAGCTTGATGTACCAGAACGGTAAAAACATCATGCCCAATGCTAAAACCGGAACGAGCAGAAAGTTATTCAGCACGATAGCAATGCCTGCACCCACAGCAAAGAACAACAGCGATGCCGCGCACAGCATGGGAAAGCGATCCTCCTTGCCGGTGGTTTTCAGGATCGTCTGCGCTTCTAATATCTCACGGCGAATAAAGTTCGGCTTCTTGCGCTGAGTGGCTTCATTGATTTCATCACGGATGCTCCTAGGACCGACGGTCAACCGGTGAAACACACCCAGCGTGAAATCCATGGGCGAGATGCGAAAGATAAGAAATGCGCCGGCAATCATGCCAACGCATGCAGTCAGTAGCAGGGCTGTCAAGTGGCGTTCACCTCCTTCTTGGGCTTCAAAAGAGTCTGTAGTTCCTCGTTGGGCATACCGTTTTCCAGCAGGCGTTTGCGTAGACTCACGGAGATCTCATTCACCTGCGTGTGATGTCCTTCGATGACGAATTTTCCGTCTTTCATGTGGTTTTCCGTGATAATATACCGGAACAGTGTGTTGTAGCGGCGATCCCCGTTGGGCAGGATCTCGCATTCCATGATCTCCATCATGCGGCGCTGCTTGTTCTCCAGCTGCTTGCAGAAGACCACGATGGGGTATGCCTCCGTCACATAGCTGAGAAGCGTTTCATCGGACATATCCACGGCTCGTTTGCACAGGGACACCATGCGGCGGTAGGTCGCCTCGCAGGAGTTGGAGTGGATGGTGGTCAGCACCGCCACGCCCACGCGGGCGGCCTCCTGCGCGGCATTTGCCTCGGCGCCGCGCATCTCGCCCACCACCAGGATATCCGGGTTGAAGCGCAGGCAGATATCCACCAGCGCGATCTGATCGATCCGCTGTCGCTCATTCTCGCTGTCGCGAGTCAGAGTGTGGACCACCGAATTGACCACCTTTCCATTTTCCTCCCGCACCAGCTCCAGTTCGCGGGAGCCGTTCTCAATGGTGAAGATGCGTTTGCTGTCGGGAATCGTGGTCAGCAGCCAGCCTGCCGCCGTGGTCTTACCGGAGGAGGTTGCACCGGCCACACAGATGGAGATCCCATAGCGCAAAAATACGGAAAGCCAGTCCAGCATTTCCTCTGTGGCTGTGCCGCTGCGGAGCAGATCCTCACGGCTGAGATTGTGGCGGTTGACAATTCGGATAGAGGCTGCAACGCCCACATCCTCATCCACCACGGGGGATTTCATAGCCGCAATACGGGTGTTGCGGGTCAGGTGTCCCGTGACCAGAGGGCTGGCATTATCCAGCACCATGCCGGAGGCGTGGAGCATACGACGGATGACGGCGAGCGCATGTTCCGGCGAATCGAAATGCTCTTCCAATTTCTCATTTCTGCCATCCGAATACTGAACTTCGATATCCCGCCACGAGTTGATGTTGATTTCCTCAATGCCGTCTCCATAGATGTAGCTGGTCAAAAAGCCATACTCCGCCATCTCAGAATAGATGGCGTCCGCCAGTTCCGTCTGCGTCATGCCTGCTACGGCGATACGTTGATCCTGCAGGTACTTGGTGATATAGCGCTGAAGCTGCTCTTTTGCATCTTCGCCACCCTGAGAGATTAGGGAGGAATAGGCGCCAGAGATGTACTCCTGTACTTCCTGTAGCACGGAGCTAAAGTCTTTGCCTTCCGTTTCCGGTGTAAAGAACAGATTGTGAGCCCGTCCGACCATGCTGGCATCAGTGTTCAAGGTCCGCTGCGGCGTGTCGTCCACCACAACCGGAACGACATCTAACTCTGGGCTGTCATGGAATCCTAACGCATCTCTTTTTTCTGCGTTTGCCGCAAAGAGCGAAGCACTTCTCTTTGTTCCAAGGGCCATGTCAAAACACCTCCTCGATGATCTTTTCCAACTCCTTGCGGAAGGCGCGACTGTCCTTAAGAGAAAGGTCAGAAAACAAATTGCCGGCGAGATACTGCTCCTCCAATTCCTGCGAATAAGGCAACTTGAAGGTCACACTGCCGAGCACTTTGCCAATATGGTCCGCCGCTTGAAAAGGCTTAACATTTGCCGCCACTTTATACTGTTTGTCTGCATCCCACTTGGCATCCTTCAACAATGGAAGCTGACTGGAAAAGTAGCTGATGCTTTTGAGATCGCAGTTAGCAAGGCGCAAAACACTGTCAGCCTCCATCAGCGCTACAGCGGAGAGAATATCGTTTGCAATATAGCTGCCACAGTCCACAATAACATAGGGTGCGATCTGTCGCAGCCCATCCAGCAGCTCTATTGCCTGCTTTTCGGTAAAAGGCGGAATGCTGTACTCATTTTCACCCTTGAGTAATCCCAGCACAGTGAGATAGTTGCTGCGCTTGAGGGTGACAAGGTTATGCTTGATGAGATTTTCTCCAATGCGGGCAGCTGCAAGGATATTGCCCAGGGATCTCTCACATTCCAGTTCATCCGGCGAACAGATGCAGGGAAGCATGGGGGCAGTCATGTCGCAGAGCAGAAGAATAACATTCTTCTTTTTGGCGGAAAGCATTTTTGCGATTTTCACCGCCGTTACCGTCTTTCCACTGCCGGGACTGCCCCAAACCGCCAGCATACCGCCACTGTCGTTCTGTACTTCTGGTTGTTCCGATCCCTCGGAGCTGCGGCGAAAGATACCGGCTTTCTTGAAATTCATTCCATCACCTCGTTATCGGGCTTAACAGCAACAGAATCAGCATTTTCGCTCTCTGCGGTAGATTCCTCCTCCGGCTCGGCGTACAGCTCCTCAATGAGTTCGTCCTGCGCTTCGATGAACTGCTTTGCGCCGTCCACCGTACCGCGATAGACGAGAGACAAATGGAGCTTGGCGTCCTGCTCTAACTCTGCCAGCACTTTGGCCTGCTCCGGCAGGACAAGGAAAGTCACAGTAGAGGGCAGTTCCTTCTCGTCACCCTTCGCTTCACCGGTATTGGCGTCATAGCCGGTGCTGGCGGTGACAGAGATGATCTCCACATACTGCAGTTCAGCAGGGATGGAGGTTTCACCATCCTCTGGGTAGTCTGCCACGATAACCGATACGATGTCGCCGCTCTGGAGCTTACCGGAGAGTCCGGTGGCGAAGCTCTTGATGGTGACGGAGATGGCCTGCTTCGTGCCGTCCAGATTATAGAGATAAGCATTTTCGGCGGCGGGCGCTTCCGAGATCTTGGCAGCGAGAATATAATCGCCAACGGCAAGGTCCGCCTTGGCGTATTTGCCCACTACATTGTCTTTCACGGTCATAAGGCCAGAGGGGAGATTGTAGGAACCGACCTCGGCCGTGGTGACCATATCCTTGGTGATGAGTTCACCGGCGTGAATGTCCTTTGTGACGCGGACGATCTCTGCCTTCTGACTGATCCCCCGATTAAACAGCGGCGTGATGCCGAAGCAGATCACCAACGCCAGCAGAATGCAGATGACGCCGATGACCGTGCGGTTTTTGAAAATACTCATGGAGCAAGTCCTCCTTCGTTTTAGATGATATATGCGGTAAAGAAGCCCACTGCAAGAAATGGCGCGAATGGATAGCTCTCCGGTGGACGCTCTTGCCTGCGGATCTTGTGCAGGGCGGCTATTGCAAGGTAGAAAAGGCAGTACAGCACCAGTGCCAGCACCAGTCCGGCGACTCCGCGCAGAAAGCCCAGCAGAAAACCGGAGGCGGCGATGAGGAACGCATCTCCCATGCCGCCGCGTCCTCTCCGGCTTGCCAGCCAAAATGGGACGGCCAGCGCCAGGCCGAGAAGCCGGGCGGGGCCGAAGGAAATCAGCCCCGCCCCTGCGATAATGATACTGGAAAGGTCATAGATCTGCCTGTGCCGGAGATCCGTCCATGCCGCGCTCATAAGTCCGGTGAGGAACAGTGTCCCCTGTAGGACAGATGCCACGGATCAGCCGCCCAGCGCGCCGGCGTAGTTGAACATATCCTTGATACGCTGGTTCAACGTGGGCATGACCACATCGCCGAACAAAGCGTAGAGGCCCGCCAGCAGCAGAGCGCCCAGCACCACGGCGATGAGGATTTTGACGGCGGTGTCGATGTAGCCCTCACCGGAGCGGCGGGTCGCGGCAAGGCGGATGGCGTTGGCGCGGATGGAATTGACGGTGTTCTTGATAAACTTCTTCATGTGATAATTTCCTCCAAGTTATATGTTTTGTGTTGTGGGTTATTACATGGTCTGTTCCGCAGCGAGAGCATGGTTCGGCTGCTGGGCTTGCTGGAACGACTGCTCATAGGCATCCAGCACCGCATCGTTGAACTGCTGGCGAGCCTCCTTCGTGCAGGGGAAGCAGATGTCGTGATAGTCGCCGCGGCTGTCCTTGTACTGAGGCATGGCGACAAAGGGCCCTTTCTCGCCGCGGATGACCTTCACGCCGCGAATGGCAAATACGCCGTTGATGTCCACATTGGCGTTGGCGAGGGTATACTTGCTGTCCTTCACGGGATAGATGCGCACGGCGTACTCCACGGGGAGCGGGGTATCCGGTGCAGGGGTGGGAGCTGTTGCCTTGGTTTGGGCTTTGGGCATTGGGATTCCTCCTTTTCTGATTTGGATATGAAAAAAGCACCCGGTCAGGTGCTCATTTCACAGGCTCATATCCATTTCCTGCTGGGGTGCAAACTCGATCTGCTGGAAGCCGATGCGGTCGCAGTAATAGAACTCACTGCCGCCTTCATCGTATAGTTCCAGCACATCCGAGATGCCGATGGGTCGGCTGTTATAGCCGGGAACGGGGTTGCGGAAGATGGTGTAGATCTCCTCTAGGTCGTTGGTACCGACTTGACCGTCATAGACCATCTCATAGCTCTTTCGACTTGGATGACCGAATCGCTGTACCATCGTCTCATAGGAAACGAAACGGATATTGATGGGGCTGTCCCGCGAGAGCTGCCATACACGGCAGTTCTTCAGGGGCGGAGCCTCTGGGTCGAAGCGGCCGCTGCGCTGCCCCAGCATGAGACGGTCATAGACGCCGTCCTCCCAGCGGATGGTGAGCGCCTGCTTTTGCAGAAAACTCTCCAGTTCCTGCGTTTGGAACATGGTGTCCACAAAGGCTTCTTTTCCTGTAATGTATCCGGCAGGGTTGCCGTAGCAGAGGATACGGTCATGGTTATCAATAAAAATGCGCTGCACTTGTTTCACCTCCGATCATTCCAGCTTCATCTCACCTGTGGTCGGCGCCTCCTGCCGTGGTGCGGTCAGCTCCATGAGCTTCTCCCGCGCCCAGTCGGGAAGATACTTTTCGTCCAGCACACCGATGAACTCATGTCGATTCCAGCGGGTCATCTCACCGTCACCCAGACAGGTACAGCGCACCGAGCGGCCAATGGCATGGGGTCTGCATCCGAAGCCGTCATGGGCATACCAGAGTTGGTTTTCCTGACTCCAGCAGGATTCTTTCAGCGTGTCGGGGCTGAGTACCAGCACCTTGCCGGTGAAGTCCTGCTCGGCGCGGTCACCAACGCAATGCTCTGCTCCGAACAGATTCAGTGCCTGCACTGCCTTGCGATAAAAGGTTACGAAGCCATCCAGAACAGCCGGATGGCTTCGGACAGTGATCTCGGCATTGTGACGCTCATCCTGCGGAATGTAGCGCCGCTCAGCCCACTGTTTATTGGCATGGCTGAAGCGACCATCCCACTTGAGTTCATGCAGGGTATTGGCAAGTACCCACGCAGTGCGTTTATAACCGTATTTCTCCAGCACAAGTGAGGTACAGTCCTTGTCCAGATGCATTCCGTCAAAGCTCCGACGGATGGCATCCTCGATGGCGTCGCGGCAGGCAATATTGGCGCGATGGCTTTCCCTCCAGAGCGAAAGCTCATTTCGTTCTCTGGCCTCAGCAGAGGAATAGGGATAGAGATAGGTTTTGTTCATTTGGGCTTTTCACCTCGATTCTGTTCCGAATACTTCTGTCATCACTTATCGTAGATAATATCATTCTCCATCAGCGCATCTTCCAGAGCGGACAAACAACAGCCAGACTTGCGCAGAGCGTACAGGATTACGGGCGATACATCGGAGAGGTCGAAGTCATTGTCTGCCTCGCAGACGGTAATCACGCCGGAGTCCTCATCCACATAGCAGTCCAGCTTGGCGTCGGGCGCGATGTCCGCTTCCTCTCGGACCCAATCGGGAACGGCGACAGAAGGTCGGCAAAGTTCTTCGATTGACAGATCACTGTAAACACAACCGTCTTCATCGCACTCGTCACAATGGCCACAGGTGTCCCGCAAGGACAGGAGCATCTGACCAACATGGGCGGTCAACGCCGTGAGCAACTTAACATATTCCATTGCGGTCATTTTGGATTTCGTCAGGATCACAGCTCCGTCTAGCGTGGTCAGCTCTAACTTCGCGTTGTCGGGGATGCCACTCAGCTTCGTAGCCGCAGGCGGGATGGTGATGGCCTTGTCCCTGGTAAGAATAAAGTTCATAGTGTGGTTCCTCCTCATTTTTCTTTGGTAGGTGTTTTGATGGCGTGGGTAGGTTCGTGCATCAGCTCATATCGAGTATCGCTGCTGCCATCCAGCAAGCTGTCCAAAGTCAGCTGCCAGCAGGCTTTCCGAGGATCATAGTTGGTGATGATAGCTTCCTCGTACTCGCTACCTACTGTCTGGGACATACTGTTGGGACGGACAGTGCGAAAGATGAAGAACTCTTTATAAAGTTCTGAAATGTACGGGCAGTAGTTGTAGGACACCATAACATACCCGCGACAATTCATGAGGGTGTCATGGAGCCGCTGGTGATCCACTTTTGGGAATCCTACCTCATAGCACTCTGCCTCAAAGTAGGGCGGGTCACAGTAGATCCACGCATCCTCTCGGTCGTACTGACGAATGACATCCTCAAAGTCCTTGTTCTCCACGATGACATTTGCCAATCGGCGAGAGCATTCCCATATCAGGTGAAAGAAGCGGCGGATATCACAAGGTTTGCCGCCGAAGGATTTGGCGCTGCCGCTGAAACTGTAGCGAACCAGTTTGAAGTAATCTGCGGCACGGCGGATATCTCCGCGCGGAGCGCGTTCCAGCATAAGAGCGCGGATGGCTTCAGCATCGGGAGGCTTCAAGTAGACCTCTGTCAGATTCATTTCCTCCTGCAGGTAATCATCCGTAAACTCACCTCTGGAGAAGAACTTGTAAAGGACGTTGAAGTCATCCCGCGTATTCAACGGCAGGAAGCCCAATTCTGAAAGCAGCGCAAGCGTGCGGTTTTTCACGCAGCAAAACAGGTTGGTAAGGTTCCCGTTAAAGTCGTTGTAGACCTCCATGCACCCATGCCGAGTGGGGCGGTTCATGGTCACTGTGCCGCTGCCCCCAAACACATCGATGAAGCGGCCATATCGCTCCGGTGCCATCTTGTTAATGATCCACAGCAGCTTACCTTTGCCGCCCACCCAAGGGATAAAGCTGTTCAAGATGCACCTTCTCTCAAGGGAAAAGCATCCAGTGACCGCTCTAATCCGCGTCTTGCTGCCGCAAGTCCATTTTCCATGCTCTGAAGCTGCTGAATCGTGGAGTAGACTTCGCCGGCAGTCGCAGCGTAAAAATATCCGCATCGATCACTCCCAATGGGAATACCCTTGCGCCTCATACGGTTTACCAGTTTACGAAGATCTGTTCCGCTAATCCCAAGGGCCGCTTCCAGTTCAGCACCGCTCACTCTGTATTTTCGCCCAGTACATGCTCCTTTCAGATAATTCAATAATTTTTCTTCTCGCATTGCTGTTCCTTTCCGAGACCGCTATCCCGGATTAGGGAACAAAATGAGCAAAAAAGAAGGGGCCGCTTTCCCCATCCGGGAATACGGCCCCTTGCTGTTAATTTTTTCTGTTCCGTCCGCTTGGAACGGTTACCGTTCTTCTTGCTCCTGTGAATCGAATAACATCTCCAATATACTTTAAGAACGGATTCCGTTCAAAAGGAGATTGCTGTATGGATCAGGTCGCATTGGGAAAACGAATCAAAGCTGCCCGTGAGCGTGCCGGTATGACGCAGGAGGACCTTGCTGCTGCCGTGGAATACAGCGTAGACCACATGAGTGTGGTCGAGCGCGGAGTCAAAGCACCAAAACTGGATAAGTTGGTTACCATCGCCAATGTACTCAAGGTTGGAACGGACGAGCTGCTTCAGGATAATTTGGATGCGGCAACGTTGCTTCACGCCACAGAGCTCTCCGAGCGATTGAAAACACTGTCCCCAGAAGGGCAGCGCAAGGTGATGAATGTGCTGGACACTTTGGTCGACGAATTGCGGTAACACCGGTGCAGAGGTTTGCTTTTTTGCAGACCTCTGTTTTTTTCGACTGCGTTCGACGCTTTTCCCCTAAACCTCTGTGCTATTGTAGTTCTACAAGAACGGCACCCGCTCAAAATAGCAAGGAGTGATACCATGAAGAGGAAGAACATAAGCGCCGATACCGCACTGTTAGAAGTTGCACGTAGACACAACACCACCGTAGATGAGGTCAGAAAAGAGATCCGGATTGCAATGGCGGTGGCAATGTGTAGCCCTGATCCTGATGTACAGAAAAGATGGCGTGAGATTCCACATAATGACGAAGTCCTCACGCCGGAAGATTTTATCGCCTATGCTGCGCGGAAATGCCTGGAGAGGTTGTAAGCTGCTTTGCTCATCTCATCGCCATATTCGCTTCTGATGCTTTCTGTACCGGCGTCAGCATGGGCTGGTAGTCCGCGCGGTGCAGCAGACCGTAGGGTGAGAGCACTGCGTTGTCCTCCCTGATGAGGTCGCAGCCGTAGGCGTAGAGGTTTACATGGGAAAGCAGCAATTCCACTGAGTGGTCATCCGTCATGAAGTGAAGCTGGTCGATGGCAGTTTCCTGCGGTGAGCTGATCTCCGGTGTGAGAACGTAGTCATCCAGACACTCTGTCAGGCTTATGGCGGTCGCAATGTCCTGTACTTCAAATTGCTTCAGCAGAGCCTTCAGCTTTGGAAGCTGCTTTTCAGGCGAGGGCATATCCCGCACCGCTGCGGCGAGCACGTTGAATTCGTCCAGTTCCATGGGCAGGTCGGTGAAGTCCGCCGCATAGGGGATGATCCCGTCATAATCAATGACCGTGACGCCCTCCCAGTCCT
>ERZ827101.877-NODE-877-length-43512-cov-12.411004_pt1 | contig 43512 bp, 45 predicted proteins | sample MGYA00519869_ERZ827101 | MGnify/ENA primary metagenome ERZ827101 (study PRJEB31778, sample SAMEA3449256) | human gut metagenome | biome: human gut; feature: human-associated habitat; material: faeces | place: United Kingdom | collected 2010/2012 ...
TTCAAGGGAGAGGTAATCCTTCGCCTTGTCTCTGACGGCGTAAAAACAGTGACGAACCTCCGGCCCGCCCTCTCGTATTGGGAGGCTGGGGGCAAGTCTACAATGTGGGTATAAACCCGCGTCATAGGTGCCAAGCCGTTTCTGCAAAGGAAAGGATGCCACGATGACGAAATTCCCCTTATTTATTAAAACCGCACAGAACATTAAACACCCGCCGACTCCGCCGATCATGCCGCTTGCCACCTATGAGGAGGCGGTCGGCTATGAGAGGATAAAGGACGGCTACAAGCAAGCCCTAAGAGGGCAAAGAAAGTACACCCGAGAGGCCGTCAAGTACGACCTTTTTCGGGAGAAGAACAACGTCGACCTATGGCGTGAGCTCAAGAGTTCAAAGTACACGCCGGGCCCGTATCATTTCACCGTCATCACGGAGCCAAAACGGAGAGACCTCTCCATCCCGAAGCTCCGCGACAAGGTGGTGCAGCTCGTCATCCACGAGGAGCTGCAAAACATGTTTCGGCCCGTGTTCATCAATGGCTCGTTCGCTTGCCAGTACGGGAAGGGCCCGATCCGCGCCGCCTTCAAAGTGCAGCACGACATGAGGGTCGCCCGTATGAAATGGGGCGACGACGTGGCCGTCATCAAGATTGACGCCCGGAAGTTCTTCTACTCCATCGACCGCGACCTGCTCAAGAAAATCCTTGCGAAGCGGTTCAAGAAGCTCAAGAAGAAGCACCCCGACATGTACGGGGATCTCCTTCGGTTTTACCGGCTTCTTTGCAAAGTGATTGACAGCTCACCGGAGGGCGAGAGAGGCATCCCACTCGGGAATGTCAGCTCCCAGGACTTCGCGAACATCTACCTCAACGAGCTCGATCAATTTTGTGTCCGCTTCCTCGGCGCGAAGCTCTATACCCGGTACATGGACGATGTTGTCATTATTGCACCGAGTAAGGAGATCGCCCGGGAGTGGCTGGCGAAGATCAAGGAGTTCCTCCGCGTGAGGTTACACCTTGACACCAACAAAAAGACAAAGGTTTTCTACATGCGGCAGGGCGTGAACGCCTACGGCTTCAAAATCAAAGCCACCCATTTAATGATCCGCACCGAGTCCAAGAGGCGGGAGAAGCGGCGCATTAAAGCGATGGTTCGGAAGATGAAGGAAGGCAAGATCACGCGGGCGGCGGTCGTCCAGGCGGTCAACTCGTGGATCGGGTTCGCCCGGTGGGCCAGTGCCTACAATCTCGCGAAGAAGATATTCGCGCCCTACCGCTTCATCAAAACGGAAGGAGCGATCCCTTATGGCGCAATATCTCGGAACCGTCAAGCTCGGCGGCTTCTACAACAACGGCGCAATCCTCAAACGGCCCACAAGGCCGTGGCGTATTGACTCGACGCCGCCCGGCGCGTCCGCTTATGGCGACATCCCCTCGATGTCCGGCAGCATGGCGAACTACACCTTCGGAAATACGCCCAGCGATGACGCGAATAAGCTCCAATGGGTCAAAATCAAGGATGGGGACAAAACCCTCCTCATTTGTGACCGTGTCATCCTGGTCAATGTTTCGTGGGATGACTTGAACGGGCAGGGCTACGTCACCGGCAAGACCGTCACCATCGACGGGGCAAAATACAAGTGCCGACTCCTCACCGGCGGCAGCAACTACCGGAACGGAGACTCCTATGCAGGCGGATCTCCCACTAACAACGAGTGGGACAGGTTCATCACCCGCGAGGAGGTCATCTCCGGCCTTCCTGCTCCGGTCTCCTCTGACCTGGATACGAACCAGAACTCAACCGATTTTAACAGCGCACACAACAAGTTTTGGAACTGGTTCTATGTGTATTCCTGGTGCCAGGAAACCTACTCCGGGAACGCGTCGCACCGCGCGTTTCGCGGGTACAACTCGGCCCGCCGCTACAATTGGGATACCTCGTCCACTCGGCACGCGCACTACGGTTTCCGCCCCGTCCTTGAAATTCTGAACACTGACCCTCTGATCTCTGACAGTGACCGCAATCTCGGAGATAAGAACCAGAACTTCACGATCGAGTACACGGTCGACGACGCCGACTCCGGCGACGTCCTCGCGGCGACGGAGTCGATTGATGGGCGAACGACGAAGTCGTTCGCCCCGACGCGAAAAGCAAAAAACACCATCTCGATCAACATCCGAGAGCACTCTCTCGGGAGCCACACGGTCAAGGTCGTCGTAACGGACGGCCAGGGCGGCACCGCTACCCGGACATGGACATTCACCCGAGTCAATTCCGCCCCGACCATTTCCGGCTCGGACACCAACCTCGGAGACAAGAACGTCGGCTTCACCTACAACTACACCGTCGACGACGCGGACGGCGACGAAGTCACGGTCGTCGAAAAGCTGAACGACGAGGTTCTCCGCACCGTCAACAATGCCCCCAAGGGCGAGCAGCTCTCCGTCTCTATCACTTCGGAAAAGCTCTACGCCCTGGGCCTCAATACGGTCAACAATCTCGTCATCTCGGCCAGCGACGGCCAGGGCGGCACAACCTACCGCCGCCTCACCTTCAAGCGGACGAACTCGGCCCCGGCTATCTCTGGACAGGACGAAGATCTCGGCCAGCAGACGGGCAGCTTCGCCGAGAAGTACACCGTCACCGACGTCGAGGGCGACAACGTGGTCGTCACCGAGTTCATCGACGACAAGCAGATCCGCAGCTATCAAGCGACACTCGGCCAGGAGGAGACGATCGAGCTCTCCCGCGAGAATTGGCTCACCCTCACGAACGGGGCGCACCAGCTCCGCGTCGAGGCCGTGGACGGCAACTTCGCGACGAGCGTGAGGGTTTGGAACTTCTCCAAGAAGGAGACGGTCATCGCCTTCCAGTTCGCCAAGCCGGAGGAAACCGACGCCCGGGCGACGAAGATCCTCATCACTCCCACATGGCACATTGAAGGATCGGTCGCTAAGGTCGAGGCGTGCAACAATGCCTTCGACGACTCCCCGGCCTGGGAGGACATCACGGCGCAGGTCGCAATCAATCGAGTCTACAATTTCCTCAACGAGTCCAAAACCGCCGAAAAGTGGGGCGTGGATGTCCGCTTCACCATCACGAAGAACGAGGGCTATGAGGAGGAGGTCTCGATCTCTGGGTTTGGAGGTGCTTACGAATGATGCAGTATTTGACACCCAAAGCGTCCATCAAGGGCATCAATGAGGCGGCGTTGCGTAGCAGCTCCGCCCAGGCGGTCGCCGAGATCATGTTTGTTAAGATGGCCCAGGAGCAGCAGCTCGACGACACCACCGTCGCGGAGTTCCCCGAGCTCTTTGTCCAGTGGGATGAGAATTGGAGGGGGAAGGCGGGCGACATTGTTCGGGATGAGGGGCAGCTCTACCGCTCCATCCATGACGTCACCGACGCCGGGCAGAACCGGAAGCCCTCGGAGAACCCTTCCATGTGGACGCGGATCGGGAACCCCCTCGAGGAGTTCCCCGAGTGGATACAGCCCCTCGGAGCGCATGACGCATACAGCAAGGGCGCGAAGGTATCGCACAACGGCAAGAAGTGGACGTCCGACTCTGACGGCAACGTGTGGGAGCCTGGGGTCTACGGGTGGACGGAGTACGTCGAGCCCGCAGCGGCCAGTGAAGCCGCCCAGGAGCCCGCAGGAGACCCGGACGGAGAGCCGGGAGAGTAACTTCACCAGGAGGGCGAAAAGGCAAAGAGAGGGGCGGCAAAAGCCGCCCCTCTCGGAGTCTAAAAAGCCCGCCCTCTTGCGTGGGTCGCCCCGCCGTTTTTGGGGCGGCTGACGCAAGCGAGCGGGCCTCGGAAATGTTTCTAAGAACAGGCGCTTTTTTCTCAAGTATCCTGTCCGAGTTTCTCAAAAATCTTGTCGCGCTACAGCCGCATGACGTTTCGGCAGGAGGGCATCTTGGAGGACGATGTACTTGCGGAAAAGCTCAGCGAGCACCGGCAGGTGCTTTGCATCGTGAACAGCCGCAAGGCGGCGCAGAGCATCTTTGCGCGCTTGCCGCAGGAGGCGAGCTTTCACCTCTCGACGCTGATGGTGCCCGCACAGCGGCAGACGCTTCTCGATGAGATCCGGCGGCGCCTAAAGGCGGGGGAACCGTGCCGCGTCGTGTCGACCTCGCTGATCGAGGCAGGCGTGGACGTGGACTTTCCCGCGGTGTACCGCGAGCTGGCTGGGCTGGATTCCGTCTTGCAGGCGGCGGGGCGCTGCAACCGCGAGGGGAAACGAGCACCGGAGGAAAGCATCGTCACCGTCTTCGAGCGGGCAGAACTGCCGCCAATGTTGTTCCGCACAGCAATCGGCGCTACGCGCGAAGCATTGATGAACAGCTGCGATATCGGCGCGCGGGAGACGATGCAGAACTATTTCGACGCGCTGCGCAGCTTGAGCGGAGAAACACTCGACAAGTCGGGTGTTATCAAGGCGTTTGAAAAGGGCATCAACGGCTGCGAACTGCCGTTTCGCACCGTGGCGGAGAATTTTCATCTGATCGATCAGAACACGTGCACGGTCTATGTCCCGTTTGCCGGCGGTGCGGCGCTCATCGAACGGCTGAAAGCGGGCGGGTGCTCCAAAGAGCTCTACCGCAAGCTGGGGCGCTACGCAGTCTCAGTCTACGAACCGCATTTTCAAAAGCTCTATGCCGCGGGCGCGCTGCTGACGGCGCGAGAGGTCCCTGCGCTGGATGAAGACAGTGCGATCTTAAACGATATGAGTCTGTACAGCGAAACGACCGGCCTGACGCTGGAACCGGAGATGGGAAAAGCGGAGTTTATCTGAAATGGTATAAGGATCGGTCCGCTTGTTTTTTCACGGCAACATCATTCTAATTTTGAAATAAGAAAATGACGAAAGGAGCGGTTCCATGGCAATTCAAGTAGAAGTCTGGGGAGACTACGCCTGCTTTACTCGCCCTGAAATGAAAACAGAGCGCGTCAGCTATGACGTGATGACGCCCTCAGCGGCGCGCGGGCTGCTGGATAGCCTCTATTGGCACCCGGGGCTCCGTTGGGTGATCGACCGCATCCATGTGTGCGCACCCATCCGCTTCACCAACATCCGCCGCAACGAGGTCAAAGATGTCATCAGCGCCCGCAGGGCGAAGACCGTGATGGAAAAAGGGCAGGGGGAACTGTACCTCGCCGCGTCGGAGAGCATTCAGCAGCGCGCGGCTATGGTGCTGCGGGATGTACACTATGTCATCGACGCGCACTTCGACATGACGGACGCCGCTGCGCCCGGCGACAATCCCGGCAAGTTTCAGGACATTATCAAGCGACGGCTGGAAAAGGGGCAGTGTTACAGCATGCCGTATTTCGGCACGCGGGAATTTCCCGCGCAGTTCCGGCGCTGCACGGAATTGCCGCCGTGCCCTGACGAGCTCAAAGGCACGCGCGACCTCGGCTGGATGCTGTGGGATCTCGACTACAGCGATCCTGCGAACATCACGCCGAAGTTTTTCCGCGCGAGCCTTGTCGACGGCGTGATGACTGTTCCGCCGCCAAACAGCGGGGAGGTGAGAGGATGATCCTGCAAGCGCTGACACGGTACTATGAAGACCTCCTCTCGCGCGGCGAGATCGCCGCGCCCGGCTGGGCCCCTGCGAAGATCAGTCTCGCACTTTACATAAACGAAAACGGTGAGCTGACGCAGATCGTTCCGACAATGGTGGAAGGGACAAAGGGTAAAAAGACGGTCATGCAGCCGCAGCTGATGGTGCTGCCGGCAGCGGTGAAACGAACGGTCAGCATTGCCTCGAACTTTCTGTGGGACAACTCCGCTTATTTGCTCGGCATCGACCAGAAAGGTGACCCCGAGCGCAGTCTCAAGTGCTTTGCCGCAGCGGCAAAGCTGCACCACGCGGTGCTGGATAGCGTCGATTCGCCCAATGGCCGCGCAATACTGGCTTTCTTCGACACTTGGAAACCGGAGCACGCAGCAGAGCATCCAGCGCTTATCAGGCAGCTCGATGATGTGACTGCGGGCGGCAACCTCGTCTTTCGCGTGGATGGCCGCAAGGTCGAAAAGGATACTGCCATCTGTGAGGCATGGCAGCGATATCGGGACGGCGGCGAGAGCAGCGTCAAGATGCAGTGTCTCGTGACCGGAAAAGAGGATGAGATCGCCGCTGTGCACCCGTCGGTCAAGGGTGTGCGGGACGCGCAGTCCAGCGGCGCGGCGCTGGTGTCGTTCAATGCGCCGGCGTTCTGCTCTTACGGACGGGAGCAGAACTACAATGCTCCGGTCGGAAAATACGCGGCCTTTGCTTACACCGCTGCGCTGAACCATCTGCTTGCGGACAGCGACCACGTCCAGCACATCGGTGATACGACCGTTGTCTGCTGGGCAGAGGGCGCAGAGGACATTTATCAGTCCTTCGGCATGGCGGCACTGTTCGGCGGCGAAGTACCCGGTCTGTCGGACAACGACCTGCGCGCAGCGCTCAAGCGGCTGGCGAACGGCTTGCCGTGCGACGACCTCGGCGTCGACCCGAACCGACCGTTTTACATTCTCGGTCTCGCGCCCAACGCGGCGCGCCTTTCCGTCCGCTTCTTTCTGCGCGACAGCTTCGGAAAGCTGATGGAAAATGTGAACGCGCACTATGCAAGGCTGGAGATCGCCGGTGCAAAATATTCGATACTCCCTTTGTGGGCTCTGCTGAACGCAACCGTACGAGATTTCAAAAAACAGGTCCCCAGTCCAGTTGTGTCTGGGGCAACGTTGCGGGCTGTATTTTCAGGAACTCCATACCCTGTATCTTTGATGGAAGCTGTCTTGCTTCGCATTCGTGCAGAGCGGGACATCACTTGGGGCAAGGCCGCCATCATCAAGGCATATTATCTCAAAAATCCGCATGAGGACTGTCCAAAGGAGGTTTTGACCGTGAGTCTCAATGAAGCGAGCACCAACCCCGCCTATACGCTTGGACGGCTGTTCTCCGTCTACGAGGCGGTGCAGCAGGCCGCGAACCCTGGCATCAACGCAACGATCAAGGATAAATATTTCAACTCTGCCGCGGCGATGCCCGCAAGCATTTTTCCGGTGCTGAACAATCTTTGTCAAAAGCATCTGCGCAAGCTCGACGCAAGACAGCGCGTCTACTATGACAAGCAGATCATGAAGCTCAAAGGCGTGCTCAATGAAAACTATCCCGCGCGCATGACGCTCGCTCAGCAGGGCTCGTTCGACCTTGGCTACTATCATCAGACGCAGAAGCGCTATACGAAAAAGGAGGAGAAAGAAAATGTCTGATCCCATCAAGAACCGTTATGAATTTGTGGTGCTGTTCGACGTGGAAAACGGCAATCCGAACGGTGATCCCGATGCGGGCAATATGCCGCGCGTCGACCCCGAGACCGGCTATGGCCTTGTGACGGACGTTTGCCTCAAGCGCAAGATCCGCAATTATGTTGAAATGGCAAAAGAGGGCGAAAAAGGCTACCGCATCTACATCAAAGACGGCGTACCGCTGAACTCGAACGATAAAGAGGCCTGTGCCTACGTCGGCGCAGACCCCGATAAGCTGAAGGAAGCCAAGAAAAAGGACGAGCATCTGGATGAAAAAATTCGAGACTTCATGTGTTCCAATTTCTACGATATCCGCACGTTCGGCGCGGTGATGACGACCTTTACTAAGGGTACGCTCAACTGCGGTCAGGTGCGTGGGCCGGTGCAGCTCGGCTTTGCCAGAAGCATCGACCCTATTCTGCCGCAGGAGGTGACCATCACGCGCGTCGCCATCACGACCGAGGCGGACGCGGAAAAGAAGAACACCGAAATGGGCCGCAAATACATCGTGCCTTACGGCCTCTACCGCGCGGAGGGCTATGTGTCGGCGAATCTCGCGCGCAAGACGACCGGCTTTTCGGAAGAGGACCTCGAACTCCTGTGGACGGCTATTTTGAACATGTTTGAAAACGACCATTCCGCCGCGCGCGGCAAGATGGCCGTGCGCGAGCTCATCGTCTTCAAGCACAACTGCGAGCTCGGCTGCGCTCCGGCGCACAAGCTCTTTGACCTTGTCAAGGTCGAACACAAGGACGGCGTGACCGCGCCGAGAAGCTACGGCGACTACACTGTCAGCGTGGATGAAACGCACCTTCCCTCCGGCGTGACTTGCACGCGGATGGGGTGATCTATCAGGATGAGGACTTCCTCCAGCTTTCCGGCTTACAGCATTTCAAATTCTGCCGCCGCCAGTGGGCACTCATCCATGTAGAAAAGCAATGGACGGAAAACTACCGCACAACGGACGGCGCGATCATGCACGAAAACGCGCACGACGGCTCATTCACCGAAAGCAGGGGCGACCTCGTCATCACGCGCGATATGCGCGTCTTTTCCCGCACGCTCGGCGTATCAGGCGCGTGCGACGTGCTGGAATTCCGCCGCGGCGAGACGGGCATTCCGCTCAAAGGCCGCGAGGGCCTGTGGCAGCCCTATCCCGTGGAGTATAAGCGCGGAAAGCCGAAAGAGGGCACGGAAGACGCGCTCCAGCTCTGTGGACAGGCGATGTGCCTTGAAGAATGCTCTGCTGCGAGATCCCGCGCGGCGCGCTCTATTACGGCGAGCCGCGGCGGCGCACGGAAGTCGACTTCACCCCTGAGCTGCAGCAGGAGGTGCGTGCCCTCTTTGAAGAGATGCATGCGCTCTATGCGCGCGGCAGCACGCCGAAGGTAAAGCCGACAAAGGGCTGCAACGCCTGCTCGCTGAAAGGATCGTGCCTGCCAAAGCTGATGCGCAGCAAGTCTATTTCCGCGTATCTGCGCGGCGCAATGGAGGGAGATCAATGAGACAGCTTTTGAGCACGCTTTTTGTCACATCGGAGGACATTTACCTCTCGCTGGACGGAGAAAACATCGTCGCAAACCGCGGCGGGGAAGCGGTCGCCCGCTATCCGCTGCACACGCTGCAAAGCATCGTCTCATTTTCCTACGCGGGCGCGTCGCCTGCCCTGATGGGCGCATGCGCGCAGCGGGAGATCGGACTTGCGTTCTGCTCGCCGCGCGGGAAATTTCTCGCCCGTGTAGCAGGTCAGGCGCAGGGGAACGTCTTGCTGCGGCGGATGCAGTACCGCGTGGCGGACGACCCGTCGCAGAGCTGTCGCATCGCCGGAATGATGATCTTCGGCAAGGTCTACAACGCAAAATGGAGCGTGGAGCGCACGCGTCGCGACCACGCCATGCGCATTGACGAATCGCGCTTTTCAGCCGTGTCCGACCAGTTACAGGGGCTTCTGCCGCAGATCGCAGCGGAGACGTCGCTCGACAGTCTGCGCGGCCTCGAAGGCGTCGGCGCGGCGACATATTTCAGCGTGCTGGACGACATGATCTTGCAGGGGAAAGAGACGTTTTTCTTCCGCGAGCGCAGCCGCCGTCCGCCGCTCGATGCGTTCAACGCGCTGCTGTCGTTTGCTTACAGTCTGCTCGCGCACGACTGCGCCTCGGCGCTTGAAAGCGTAGGGCTGGACGCCTACGTCGGATATCTCCACCGCGACCGGCCAGGGCGGGAGTCGCTGGCGCTCGATTTGATGGAGGAGCTGCGCCCGTGCTTTGCCGACCGCTTTGTGCTCACGCTCATCAACAACCGTGTGCTCAAAGCGATCGATTTTGACTTCCGCGAGAGCGGCGCGGTGCTGCTGGCGGACACAGGGCGCAGGACGTTCCTGCAGAAGTGGCAGGAGCGAAAAAAGGAGACCATCACGCATCCGTTTCTCGAGGAAAAGATACCGTGGGGTCTGGTACCGTATGTACAAAGCCTGCTGCTCGCGCGGTACCTGCGCGGCGACTTGGACGACTATCCGCCGTTTTTATGGAAGTGAGGCGCCAATGCTGGTTCTGATCACCTACGATGTGAACACGAGCGACGCCGCCGGACGCGGGCGGCTGCGCAGAATCGCAAAGGAATGTGTCAATTACGGTCAGCGCGTGCAGAATTCGGTGTTCGAATGCCTGCTGGACACGGCGCAGTGCCGGAAGCTGCAAAATGAACTCTGTAAGATCATTGACCCAGAAAAGGACAGCCTTCGATTTTACTACTTGGGCAAGAAGTACGAGAATAAAATCGAACACTTCGGCTGCAAGCAGACGTATCTGCCCGAGGAACCGATGATCTTATAGTGCGAAGCACAAGCGCGCAGAAATTGTCCGGGCGGTTCGCACTAAAATTTGCACGTTTTTCTCGCACAAAAAAGAAACAGAATGCCCTGACAGTCGGCATTTTGCGCAAAAACATCTGAAATTTGTCTGTTATCGCAAAAATGTGCATAGTGATTTGTACACTTTTGCTGTCGCGCCCCGCAAGGGGCGCGTGGGTTGAAATAGCACTTCGTCAACGACTATGCGGTGTGGCTGCAAAGTCGCGCCCCGCAAGGGGCGCGTGGGTTGAAATCCTTGAACGTGCCTCCCGTATTGGCAAACATATTGTCGCGCCCCGCAAGGGGCGCGTGGGTTGAAATTTGCGGTAGTAGGCGTTATTGATGAGCGGCACGCCCTCGTCGCGCCCCGCAAGGGGCGCGTGGGTTGAAATTCTCGCGGAAGACGTTGCTCCACGGCGTGCCAGAGTCGCGCCCCGCAAGGGGCGCGTGGGTTGAAATATACACAGATGCGTCATCCACATACTTAAACACAGTCGCGCCCCGCAAGGGGCGCGTGGGTTGAAATAACGACGGCCTGCACCAATACCCTGTGATCGACTTGTCGCGCCCCGCAAGGGGCGCGTGGGTTGAAATCACCAATACAGCGGCGCAGTAATGTCCATCTGCGTCGCGCCCCGCAAGGGGCGCGTGGGTTGAAATACCCTCCTAAAAAATTAAAAAGCGGAGCAGCTGTTGCCGGTCGCGCCCCGCAAGGGGCGCGTGGGTTGAAATACGGCCGTCGGCGAGCGGGTGCGCGAGCGCATGGTCGCGCCCCGCAAGGGGCGCGTGGGTTGAAATTACTTCGGCACACAGAACGCTGCGGGCAGCGCGAGTCGCGCCCCGCAAGGGGCGCGTGGGTTGAAATTCGCCGGGCTCATGTTCTTGAGGTCCTGCGGGAGTCGCGCCCCGCAAGGGGCGCGTGGGTTGAAATACGGTCGCGGTCATTGACAGAACCCATGCAACCGTCGCGCCCCGCAAGGGGCGCGTGGGTTGAAATCTTTATGGAACGTACTTCCATAATGAAGGATTCGTCGCGCCCCGCAAGGGGCGCGTGGGTTGAAATCGCGTAGCTGGGCGCAAATAATTCGTCCGCTTTACGTCGCGCCCCGCAAGGGGCGCGTGGGTTGAAATCTTGGCCGCGTCAAGGCAATTATCTGTGCCGACAGTCGCGCCCCGCAAGGGGCGCGGGGATTGAAACGCTCCCGGGTTTTCGTTACCGTATCCCTCCACAAAAAGGAAGTCTCTGCCGGTCGGCAGAGACTTCCTTTTCATTTTCTATCTTTACTTGTCGAAGCTCGGGTTTACGTAGTAGACGTTTTTCTCGTCCAGGCGGTCCTTGGCGAGGCGCAGGCCTTCACCGAAGCGCTGGAAGTGTACGATCTCGCGCGCACGCAGGAATTTGATGACATCACTCACGTCCGGATCGTCGGAAAGGCGCAGGATATTGTCGTACGTCACGCGCGCTTTCTGCTCGGCTGCGCCTTTGTAAGAACAACATTCCAAATGTCGAATTGTGTCTGAATAAAATCTTTTATTCTCCCCATTTTTGTGCTATAATAAATAAATATTGGGGACTTGTCAACCACTTTGACAGGATCTAACGGATAATCAATTATAAGGGAGGGTTTCCATGAGTACTGAGTACAAAAGAGAGCGCAAAGAGGAAAAGCCTGTACTGGCAATTTGCTATGACTTTGATAAAACGCTGTCACCGGACGATATGCAGGCACAGGGCTTTATTCAGTCGGTCGGATACGATGTAGGGGAGTTTTGGAAGCAGTCAAATGGATTAGCCAGCGGCAATGACATGGATCAAAACCTCGCCTATATGTTGATGATGCAGCAGGCAGCGGAAGGGAAGAAACTCTTTACTCGTGGAGAACTAATGAAATGCGGAAAAGATGTAGCGCTTTTCCCTGGTGTCAAGGATTGGTTCAAGCGAATTTGTACATATGGAGAAGAACACGGCGTACTTGTCGAACATTATATCATTTCTTCCGGGCTGAAGGAGATGATCGAGGGAACCGATGTTGCCGGTGAATTCAAGAAGATATATGCCAGTTCATTTTTCTACAATGAAAAAGGCGTAGCGATTTGGCCGGCCCAAGTAGTCAACTACACGAATAAGACACAGTTCCTATTCCGTATCGAAAAGGGCGTTTTGGATATCAATGACCCCGGTGTAAATGATTCTTTTGCACCGGATGAGATGCGTGTCCCGTTCCGCAATATGGTCTATATTGGGGACAGCGATACAGACGTTCCCTGCATGAAGCTGGTCAATGTCAACGGTGGATATTCCATCGGCGTCTACAACGCGGATACCAAGGACAAAACCAAGGTCTACAAGATGATGCGGGAAAATCGTATCAAGTATTATGCCCCTGCGGATTATTCTGAGGGTAAGGAGCTTGATATCCTGCTCAAGGCGATCATTGACCGTACGGCGGAAAATGAAGCTCTGGAATCCCGGTTCTATGCTTATAAGAGAGAGCAGACCGATGCAGACAAGCAGACGAATGAAACCGAACGCGAAAAGGTTGATCTGCTTATCAAGCTGGAGAACAGCCGCAGCTTTGCCACCACACATGCCGTCATTGAAAAAATGCGGCAGATCACAGTATGGACGAAAGACGAAACAGAAAGCCTCTTTACTATCGCAGTGAACAATAGTCAAGTGTTCTATATCCTGGGTGATATGGATGTCAAAGCGTTCTACCAGAAACTGCTAAACGGATGCAAGGTGCCGTCAGAGAATGCAGAGAAGGTCAAGGCGCGAATCGAGGAAACGGAGAAATGATGGAAAAACAGTAAGCAAGCACTCTGCTTGCTTACTGTTTTCTTTTCAGAAATTCCAATAAATTTCAATGGGAACATCCTGCGTTCCGGGGACTCGTTTGCCAACGGTGATATAGTCAATCAAAATTTCCACCATCTCGCGGGTCAGATGTTCCACATGGGTGTAGCGCTGGATGATCTCTTTGCGCTGATCTCCGGCAAGCATCTGGGCCTCCAGAGCTTCCAAATAGCAGTCAGCTTCCTTGATCTGACGTTCCGTGCGTTCACGCTCTTTGGAAAAGTCATCTGCCATAGTGAAATAGTCCTTTTCACTGACAAGGCCTTTTACTTTGTCCTTATAGAGCGCAAGCAAATAATTGCTGTTATCTTCCAATTGCTTTTGGAGTTTTGCCTTGGCCTTCAGACAGGCCTCTTTTTGCTGCTCTAAATTCTGGTTGAACTCTACGCTGCGTTCCAATTCGTCCTGATCAAGATACCGCTGTGAGAGGGTATTCAACTCCTGGATTACGATTTTTTCCAATTTATCAACCGCAATGAAAGACCCAATACAGGCGTCCTTTGCCACATGCCGGTTGGAGCATTGCAGATAATGCTTACCGCGATTTTTGGATGAACGCATCGTATAGCCGCAGTTGGCACAGTGTACCTTGCGGGCAAACGGGCCAACAGTCCCCACATCAAAAGGCTTTGCGCGGACGGCAATGATCGACTGCACCCGATCCCACAAATCTCGGTCGATGATGGCCTCGTGGGTTCCTTCCACACGATACCAGTCATCTTTGGGACGAGGTTTGTTCTGTTTAGTCTTATAGGAAACGCTGCCATACTTGCCCTGCACCATATTCCCTATGTAGATTTCATTGGTCAGCATATCGGAAATAGCAAAATACTTCCAAAGTGTGCTGTTTTTGCGCTTTGGCTGCTGATACCGCAGACCATGCAGACGCTTATACTCCGTAGGATTCGGCACACCGCGCTCATTGAGCATCCGGGCAATGGCGGTCTTTCCGTATCCCTGTGAAAATAGGGTAAATACCTCCCTCACAATTGCAGCCGCTTCTTCATCAATGATGAGGTGTCCCTTTTGCTCCGGATCTTTCTGGTAGCCGTAGAGTGCAAAAGCGCCGATATGAAATCCGTTTTTGCGGCGATTGGTGAGAACGGCACGGATATTTTCAGACATGTCCTCCAGATACCATTCATTGACCAGACCATTGATCTGTCGGGACTTTTTGTTACCCTTGTTCGCCGTATCAGCATTGTCAACCAGACTGATAAAGCGGATACCCCAGATAGGGAACAGCCCGTTGATATACTTTTCTACCAGCTCCAATTCACGGGTAAAACGAGACTGGCTCTTGCAAAGAATGATGTCAAACTTATGCGCTTCTGCATCGTCCAACAGACGCTTGAATTCCGGTCGGTTTCGGTCCGCACCAGTGTAGTTGTCATCACTGTAAATACTGTATACATCCCAGCCTTGCTGAATGGCATATTCCAGCAGCATAGCCTTTTGATTTTGGATGCTGTTGCTGTCATCCGTTTCCTGTTTCTTGTTGCGGTCTTCTTCAGACAGACGGCAATAAATCGCAACCTTTTCCATTTGCTCTGCCTCCAATCAATATGAATCAACATATAAAAAGACCCGCTTTCATCACAGCTTGAGCGCGATGAAAGCGGGTTTATGTATTGCACCGATATTCAGTTATCTGGCACCGGACAGGATCACTTTGGAGCGTTCCAGCTGATTGATCAGCTGAATCCAAACATTTGTGTAGGTCTGAACGGTGGTGCAGTTCTCGCCGCTTTTAAAGTAGCTCTTGCAGGTAGAGTCATTCATCATAAATTCCTCCTAAAATTAAAATATGCCGAAGCTCGGCAGGACAGAAGTCATATTTTGCTGTCCTGATAAAATTGTTGATGTAAGAATTAAACTTTAAATTCCACTATGGATACTAAAGCCTTGCAGCAATCAGCTGCTCCAGAGACGGCAGATAGGGAATGCCAGCTCTGGCTTCGATCGTAACGGGGTTGATTCCTAACTTTTTCAGTTGCTTTAGCCTCTTTTTGCCATTTTTAAACTTCTCCTTAATTCTCTTTTCATCGAGCAGATCGTATCGGTTGATCTTCTCCAAAAAATCGAGCAGATTTTTCCGTTTCGCGTTTGAAATATCCGTTGTGCCAAGATATTCCCTTATTGCCGACAGCGTATAGTACGGCATATCCGATACGAGTCTGCGCAGAACGCGGCGCATGGTAGATACCCCGTTGGCCGCAAGCTCTAAGAGCTGATATGGCCAGCGATCATCTATATTAGCCTCGCACGAGCTAAGCTCTTCCTGTATTCCTGGACGAAGTATAGAAACTTCCACTCTCAGTATACGTCTCGTTCCATCATAGTCTGTGTGATAGCCTTCACGTTTTATTTGATATAGCTTGTCATACACAGTAACCTGATAGTATCGGCTAATCCTTCGAAACGAGTGAGCATCCCGCTCGTCGCCTTCCGGGTAAGACTGGACTTTCCAACCAGTTGCGGAGCTTCCCTTTTTCAAAAGGCGTATGTAAGCATCTATATACCGCTGATCTTGAAGGCCTACGTTTCTGCATAGGTCCAGCCTGCTAAGCTGCATTTGGTAACTATACCGCTCAATTGTAAGCCAGCTTAGGATCTCTTCTATTGCAATGTATATCTTATTTACGCTCTCGGTAGATGGCACAAACAGTGCCGCGGCATCGTTGCTGCCAAGAACCTTCGCTGGCGTTACAACGAGATGCAAGGTACTCCCGGGAACAGAGGCGCTACTTTCAAGGAAAAATCTCACGCCTTCATCACACCAGCGGTTGAAGTACAAACGATTATTTTGTGGATAACACATGTCTTTCTTACCCTTGGCGTAGGTATAAAGCGCATCACGAACAGCCTTGGTTTCTTCACTGGAAAGCTGCGTTTTAAGTTCAAACGTATGTACAGACATTGTCATAACAAACACTCCTATTATTCATGTTTGATCGTTTTCTTTTTTATACACGAAAACGACATAGTAAGTAGTGATCAAGTGATCGAATTACCTTTGTGTTAGTGGTAAATAAAATTTAAAACAGGCTTTTTCATGTAAATCAGTTTTTTATTGTAGATACCCTATATTCATGGAGAATATCTCTTTGATGAATCGAAAAATGGAACCAATATTTATATATAATAATAGATATTGCGATATATATTATCTATACTAATAATGACCGATTATAAATCTTAACGGATACACTTTTAGGTTCTCGTATCTACATCTTTTACATAAAGCGCATTTTTTGAGTAGGTGCTTCTAATAATGTCGATCCTCAGTTTACTCTCACTGTTATGTTGCCAATATTTTTTTAAACGTCGAAGATTCTTGGTCTCTATATGATCAAAACAGAAGGACTGACAGCTTGCAGTGCTGCACAGTTCTTTAAAAAATAATATATTCACTTGATAATTTATAAAAATTTTTATATAATTTATGTGGTTTTGTGGTTTACAAATATAAGAAAATAGAGGATCGTCTTATGGGGAAAAAATCGAATGCTTATATACTTTTGTATCACAGCCTCATTCCTAAAAAACTGCCGCAAGTCGGATCTGAGATTTCAGATATTCACAATCAAGTATGGGAACCAGTTACCGCTGTTTGGCGAAATGCGTGGCGCGATGCAGGGGTATATATGAATTACAACAATCAGTACAAGTGCAATGGCAGTTATATCGAAATTAACCATCTGTATCTTCCTGAAACTATACTTACCAGAGAGTACGAGGTTGGGAAGAACCTTTATACGTGGAAGAATGTTCTGCATATCAAAGAAAAGTATAACGGCGATGGGACTTATACGGTTACAAGGAAAAAGGATCAGGGCAACCTTTCAGATGAAGACCTGATAGAAAAAATAGTTAAAAAGAACCATGTAGACCCCTCGACCGCGAGAAAGTTTTTATTGCATTATAGAAGACGTCTGCTTGCGTTCAGAATGCAGGAATACGAGCAAATCCAAACATTGAGCGGGTATGGTCGAAGAGAAACGCAATATGGGCATCTGTGCTATTTTTTAGGCCCGCTGGAAAAATATGAACCGGAGGATGTTCACAGAGGTGCCTTGAAATTGGGCCAGCACACGGAGCTTGAATGTATTTTCTTTATCGCTACAGTATGCTCATTGCTTAAAACGCCAATGAGTCGTATATTAAAAAATAATTGGGAAAGCTTACATTTCGTACTATACGTATATCCAAATCAAACAATTAAGCAGGAAAATTATGAGGATTATCTTGATTGCATGTCTTACTATTCCAATTTATACTGCAACTATCGGAGATGGCATGGTGACTTGGCAAAAAGTTTCCGTGGTGCAAAATTTTGGTATCAATATCCGGAAGAATGCAACTCGTCCATATCTTTAGCGTCTTGGAACCATCTTTGCTTTCCGGTCATCTTTTCTGACTACGAAAATGTTGTAGAAGATGAAGAGAATGAATGTGACAGCAGCAAAGTAGTGACAATCGGAGAAAAAGAGTACATTCTTGATCAGGACAATACGGAGGCTTTTCCAAAAGCCGAACAAAGCGTGCCAATCAGCAATGCGCACAAGTATCTCAAAAAGCTATCATGCATACCAATTTTTTTGCTAAAGGAAAGCGCTTTAGGGAAAGCGAAAAAGGGGAAAGAAATCCTATCGCTGAAGTGGGATGCCAGTAGTCTTCCCGATGTTGTCTCTAATGATTTACAGAAGCACCGATTGATCATGGATGGATATGTCGGGATGCTGGAGGCAATAAATAAAGATGGGTATGAAACCTTTCGAAAACGCTATTTTGAAGCGTCGAAAAGTGCCTATAAAGAGATTGGAGTTTTTAAAAAGGATGCAACAAGAGAGCAACAGTATTGTGCTACGCTGATGATCAGTTTATTGATTGCAAATCAGTATGCCGCAAAAAACACCATGTTTTGGGTTTCGGTGCGGGACAGTCTTACCTATTTAAGAACTTGTGTAATACACCATGCAGATACAGAGGATTTTGCACAGTTCGTTAAATACTGTACAGCAGAAGATTATGAGATTCTTTTTTATCAAGATGCGGACGGCATCTATCTGCACTACAAGCAATACTGGCCAGCATTTCAAAAATACTGTAAAGAAAATAGGATAATTCTAACCGTCAGCGCTGCACATTTCCGCAAAAACGAACTAAGTGGGTACCTCAAGCCGCAATATAATACTTGCGGCTCGAAGTACCTCCGCTATGACTATCGTAAAAAGGTTGATGGGAGGGAAGCGACCGTTTTGAATGTAAGTCCTTCGATATTAAGGCTTATCAAATCATGACAGCTGCTCCAGCGCCTCTCTCTTCACCCTCCACTGCTTTCCAATCCTAAACGCCGGCAGCTCGCCGGACTGGACCATCTTGTAGAAGGTGTTCTTCCCAATCGCCAGCAGCTCCATCACCTCTCGGGGCGTCAAATACTCGTTGAGCTCCAGTGTGCCGTCATAATCCTCACGCTCATAGCCGAACTCATCGTAGCGGTCATCATATCTTGTCATCATAAAAACCTCCTGTGTTGAAATTGGCATAAAGCCTTATATCCTTGTTGTCCCCTTTCGTCCCATTTAGCGTTATTTCTTACATCTCGATCGTATATTATTAGTAAGAGAAAGAGCCAGAACCCGAAGATCCTCGACGATCACGGGCTCTGGCTCTTTTTCAATTTTGCAGAAAAAATGAAAGGTTTTCTGCTCTGCAAGCTGCAAATCAGCGGAAAACACAAGAAAAATGTGAAAGGAGACTATGACTATGCTGCACCACTTACTGCGTCTCATCCGCACGGTCTTAGCGGAGATCGTCGGCGTTCTGCTGCGAAGCACCATGTTGGCCTAAATGACGCGGGGACAGGAAGGGAGAGGATCACCAAGGATAATCAGAACTTGAATACCAACAACATTATTGAAATTTTGCTGGCCGCTGCCGCCGCGCTGCTCTGTGCAGCGATCGACTATTTTACAAAGGAGAATGAAAACGATGACTGAACATTACACCTGCCGCCACTGCGGAGAAACGATTTTGACCACCCCGATCTGGATGAACGAGAGTCCTTTATGCGAGAGCTGTGCTGAGGAAACAACGATGCTCTGCTCCCACTGCGGTGAACGAATCTCCCGAGATGATAACGCCGGAGACGAATCCACGCCGCTCTGTCAGGACTGCTATGACCGTCACTACACAAACTGTCACAGCTGCGGTGATATCATCCGCATCAGCCAGACCTATTACGCCTGTGAGAGCGATGGCAACGAATATCCTTTCTGCTACGACTGTTACATCAACCGCACTTCCCGCAAGCCGATCCAGGACTACTATTACAAGCCCGAGCCGCTGTTCCGTGGAGACGGTGACCGCTTCTTCGGCGTAGAGCTGGAAGTGGACGGAGCCGGTGAGGATGACGACAACGCTGCCGAGGTCATGTCCATCGCCAACGGCAACGGCTTGGAAAACCTCTACTGCAAGCATGACGGCTCTTTGGACGACGGCTTTGAGATGGTGACCCATCCCATGACGCTCGCTTACCATCAGGCAGAAATGCCGTGGGCAGCCATCTTACAGAAGGCCGTCCAGATGGGTTACACCAGCCATCAGGCGGGCACCTGCGGACTTCATGTTCACGTCAACCGCAACGCCTTCGGTGAAACAGAAGCACAGCAGGATGCCGTGATTGCCAGAATCCTGTTCTTCTTTGAAAAGAACTGGGAGGAGCTTCTGAAGTTTTCCCGCAGAACGCAGTACCAGCTCGACCAGTGGGCTGCCCGTTATGGCTACAAGGATCAGCCGAAGGAGCTCTTGGACCACGCCAAGAAGAGCGCTCACGCCGGTCGTTACACCAGTGTTAACCTCACCAACAAGAACACCATTGAATTCCGCATTTTCCGTGGAACCCTCAAATACAACACGCTCATTGCCACATTACAGCTCCTTGACCGGATCTGTGATGTGGCTCTTTTCATGTCCGACGAGGAGTTGAAAGCGATGTCTTGGACGACCTTTGTCTCCGGCTGCACACAGTCTGAGCTGGTACAGTATTTGAAGGAGCGGCGCTTGTATGTGAACGAGCCGGTAGAAAGCGAGGCGGAGGTCTGATGTGCTGCTTATTCGGTCTGATCGACAGCCGGAACCAATTCGGTGCCAAGGAGAAGAGCCGCATCCTCTCCGTATTGGCGACAGAATGTGAAGAGCGTGGTACAGACGCCACCGGCATCGCATACTGTTCTCACCGGCATTTGAGCATCTACAAACGTCCCATAGCGGCACATCGGATGAGGTTCCGTATTCCGGCAGACAGCAGGGTCATCATGGGCCATACCCGTATGACGACACAGGGCGATGCGCGGAAGAATCGAAACAATCACCCGTTCCTCGGCTACGTAGAAAACAAGCCGTTCGCCCTTGCACACAACGGCGTTCTCTGGAACGACGGCATTCTTCGCCGCACCAAGCACTTGCCGAAAACAAGGATCGAGACGGATAGCTACGTGGCCGTCCAACTCCTTGAACAGAAAAATGCCCTCGACTTTTCCAGCCTTACATACATGGCGGAAACGGTCGAGGGTTCTTTTACATTCACTGTGCTGGATCAGCGGGAGAATCTGTACTTCGTGAAGGGGGATAATCCGCTGTGTCTCTATTACTACCCACACTGCGGCCTGTACCTGTATGCGTCCACCGAGGCTATTTTGAACCGCGCGCTGAAACGGTTGCATCTGCCCATTGGCAAGCCGGAGCGTGTCGAGCTGAACTGCGGAGACATCCTCAAGCTCCGCCCCACTGGGCAGATGGAAAGGGCCTCTTTCGACGCGGCGAATCTGCTTTGCCCATGGAGCAGCTTTTCGCTGTATCCCGTGCAGAGAAAGGCCGTCCCGCAGCAGCACAGAGCTGAGCAGGAATATCTGGATACGCTGAAAGGCGTCGCCGCCTACTACGGCTACGAGTCAAGCTCCATTGACGAGCTGCTGGACGTGGGCTTTTCCACCGACGAAATTGAAGAACTGTTATACGAAAGGATGATCTACTGATGAGCATTTACGAGATTGACGCGAAGGTCAAAGAGTTAAAGGAACTGCGAGACATGGAAGCCGAGGTAAAGTCCTCCATCGCGGCCATTGAAGATTCCCTGAAAGCTGAAATGCTGGCAAAGAACACGGATGTGCTGTCCGGAAAGGACTACCTCATTACTTGGAAAACCATCATTACAAACCGCTTCGACAGCGCCGCCTTCAAGCTGACGCACGCAGATCTGTTCAATCAGTTCAGCCGCAGCACCACTACACGGCGTTTTGTCATTGCGTAAGGGGGATTGCTCATGCAAGTTGTTATTGTGGAACCTGAAAAGAAACCAGTCGTGCAGAACATCGGCAGCGGCCTTGCTTCCATGCGGCAGATCATCGGCGGAAGCATTCAGGCGATCTACCCTTTTGAGGAACCAGTCGCCCTGATCTGCAACGACGAGGGAAAGCTGCTGAACCTGCCGCCGAACCGTGCGCTGAGAGACAGCACTGGAGCTATCGATATCGTGGCTGGGACCTTCTTCCTCTGCGCGGCTCCTGCTGACAGTGACCGCTTTGAAGGACTGACCGATGAACAGGCACAGGCCTACTCGGAGCGCTTTTCCGTACCGGAGCAGTTCATCAAGGTCAACGGAGATATCTTCGTCCTGCCGTACCTGTAAGGCGTCCCATTAGGGCATACCCCAGCGAGACGCAAAAAAAGAGTCCCATTAGGGTCGCTTTCCGCATTTTGGAACGTGCCATTTGCGGAGAGGACCCTAATGGGACATTTGTTTATTGCTGCGAGGCGATGATTGTTTCGCAATATTTTTTCAATGCGGGAATATCATCCGTGATGATCTCCCAAGTGGTTTCGGGGTCAACGGTGCCGTAGCTGTGCGCTACAATGTTCCGCATGGCCTTGATCTGCCGCCAAGGAACGGCGGGGTGCTGCGCCCGGAACTCGTCCGTCAGCTTACCTACCAACTCACCAATTTGCAGAATGCAGAGAGCGGCAGCGTTGCGGTAGATGGGGTCATTCTGGAAAGTCTCGGTGCTGTTGCCGAATCGCTCCACTGTCTGCTCAATCTGCTGACAGTAGGAAACGATATGCTCCAGCACGCTGATATTTCGGTCAAGAGGCTTCATACAGCAGCACCTCATCATCCCGGATGGAATCCAAAAAGCGTTGGTCAAGGCTGGTGGTAGGCACCAAGTCCACGGAGCGCCCAAGGGAGTCCTCCAAGTCAAGGAGCAGTCCCGCTAACTGAAAGCCCTTAATGCTGCCCTTATCAATACGCAGGTCGATATCGCTGGAATCGGTCATATCACCGCGGGCGTAAGAGCCAAACAGATAAACACGTTTTGCGCCGTACTGCGCTGCAAGCTTGGAGACAATTTCCCGAATCTCATCCAGAGTATAGGTTTTCACAGAGGACACCCCCAATCGAAAAGATTTTCTAACTGTAGTATATCAAGAAAAACACCAATTTACAAGCGAAAGGAGTGACGCATTTTGAAAATCGGATATATCCGCGTCAGCACACAGGAGCAGAATACCATCCGGCAGGAGGTGCTGATGAAATCTCTCGGTGTGGATGAGATCTATATTGATCGGATGAGCGGCAAAAGCACCAACCGCCCGGAACTGCAAAAGATGATGGAATACGTCCGCAAGGGAGATACCGTCATTGTAGAGTCCATCAGCCGCTTTGCCCGTAATACGCGCGATCTGTTGGAGCTGGTAGAAAAGCTTTCTGAGAAAGGAGTGGAGTTTGTCAGTAAGAAAGAGGCAATCGATACTACGACACCAACTGGGAAATTCATGCTTACCGTATTTGGGGCTGTCGCCGAGCTGGAACGGGAATACATTTTGCAGCGTCAGCAGGAAGGCATTGCCATTGCCAAAGCAGAAGGGAAGTACAAAGGCCGTAAGCCAATTGAACGGCCGAATTTTGATGCCGTCGTGAAGCAGTGGCAGGAAGGAAGAATCAGTGCGTCAGAAGCTATGAAGATGCTGCGCATGACGAAGACGACGTTCTACCGAAAGGCGAAAAAGCCCCGCTGATCACAGCAGAGCTTTTTCTTCATTCTTCATATTCATCGCTGTCACAAAGGTCTTGAGCAGCTGTTCTGCGTAAGCACGTTCATTCTCTGAACAGTTCTCCAGCACCATCATAACGGAATTTGGATTTTCCTGTTCCGTTTTTCCGTAGAGTATGTAATCGGTAGACAGGCGAAGGACCTTGGAAATCCGGCAAAGCGTAGGAACAGACATTCCCTTGGCACCCGTTTCGATGTCAGAGCAGAACTTCGGCGTCACGTCGATCTGCTCCGCAAATTGCTCACGGGTCAGGCCCATATACTCCCGCTGCTGCCGAATTCTTTTGCCAATCGCACTCCAGTCCATCGCAGAAACCTCCTGTGGTGAATATGCAATCAGTTTATCGCCACAAGTTATTCTCTTAAATAAACTATCAAGGGATTGCTGTGCCAACTTTCAGGCGGCGCAAAAATAAACTTTCAGAATACCGGCAAATAGACAGAATGTGTCTAACCTCTTAGCTACAATGATATCAGCATTTAGATAAAGGTCTAAATCAATAAAAAAGGAGAGAGCAAAATGGAAGAGAATAGAGAAAACAATACCACCATATCAGAGACCACCGATGCAGAAGAGGCCGTTTCCGCTGCGAATGAGGAACCACAGGAGGCTGTTCCCGAAGTTGATCACGACGTTCCTGACGTGGTACCCAAAAAGCGCAGCGTGAAAAAGGTGCTGGCGGCGCTGCTGGATATCATCTTCGTCTGCATCATCGCTTTCGGTGTCATGCAATACTACGCCGATCAGTTCCGCGAGCAAATCGACAATATCGCTTTGGAGCAGGCACGCTCGGCACTCAGCGACCTTTCCTCCATGGGCATTTCCTTCTCGCTGGAGCCCGTTGATTCCGACATCCCAAAGGCAGAAAAGTACGCGTGGAAAGATTTACGCGACGGCGGTGGGCCGGCTGCTATGACGTTTCAGCTTATGATGTACAATGAGGATTTTCCTGACGTGATCAAGACAGGGAAAAGTGTCAGGTACTTGAACCTCACTCGTACTGTCAAGGTCTATGTCGATCAGGGCGAGAGCGGTGAAGCGGACTATGCAGGAAATGTTGATGTCAACATTGTCGCATTTTATCAGAACTATGTGAAAAAAGGCATGATCTATCGCGCCGACGCAGAGCCCAATGCGGCGCTTGTCTCCTATATCGGCAGTTTTGTCGAGGCTCAGGAGCAGCAGCTTTTTGAGGATTCCTTTCAGCTCAAGGACAGCAGTGTGGACTTCTACGATGAGACCATCACGATCTATTACAGCTGGACCAACCTTCGGGATGAAGATGCAAATCCGATGTGGTCATTTTCTCTCAGCGCATCTCAGAACGGGCGTGAGCTGACACAGGATTATTTCAATTCCGAAACCGATTCCTTCAGTCAGCTGGCCCCCGGCTGTACCGGTGAATACTCCATCACTTACTATCTGCATGACACAAGCAGTCCCGTCAAACTGGTCGTCTCCAATCTATACGGCGATAACCTGTTTGCAGATGACCGCCCCGGCGTAGAGTACGAGATCAAGTTGACTGACGGAAAGACAACCAGCGGTTCTCAGAGCAATTCTTTCTCGACCGGACAGAGCGATTCCAATGGCTATGATCTCTATGAGCAGTTCCAACAGGACTTCAACAGCGGAAATTACACGATCGGCGATCCCGGCGCACATTACAGCGGAGAAGAAGTCCGTGATTACCGCAGCTATGATAGCGGAGAAGAACTGGCCGAACTCACGCTGCATGATTTTGGCAGCTACGGTGAGGTGAGCTTCTACGCCTTGGGAGAAGGTGAGCTTCACTACGATGTTACGCTGGTAGATTCTTATTCATGCAGCGGTTATACGGCAGACTATTTCCAGTTCTCTGACTATACAGGGCTTCAGGACCTCCTTGTTCTTCGCAGTGGGAGTTCGGAATGGCTTGTGACTTGGAATGCCCACCATCCGGACGGCGCTGTATACGAATACGAGCCGTAAGGGAGAGCGGGCGGCATTTTAGCGCCGCCCGCCCCGTTAAGTTCTCACTCAATAATAACTTTGAGCGTTGAAACATTGGAACTATTGGTGTATACTTTTGGACAGGAAGATTTATTTTTTGTGCAGATAGACAAATCCTGTCCATGTATGCGTGCAGTATGACAGGCAGGAGGAGATTCAAATGGAAATTGAAAAGAGCGCACGGCTGCTGTATCTATATCAGGATTTTGTCAAGGGAGTCGGCGTGCAGAAAAAAGCTACGGCTGACCGCTTCGGCGTCAATGAGCGCAGCTTGCAGCGGGATATTGAAGACCTTCGATGTTTCTTTGCCGAGCAGACACCGCCGGGAGAGATCATCTATGACGCACGGCAGAAGGTCTATCGGCTTATTGAGCGGGACAATGCGCATCTGAACAACAGCGAGGTGCTGGCCGTCTGCAAAATCTTGCTGGAAAGCCGCTCCTTGCGGCGGGATGAGATGCTTCCCATTCTCGACAAGCTGGTCAGCTGCTGCGTCCCAACAGAACAGCGGCACGCTGTTGCAGAGCTTTTAGCAAACGAAAAACATCTCTATATCGAGCCACACCACGGGAAACACCTGTTAAACGGCCTTTGGGAGCTCGGAGATGCCATCCAGAGGCATCTGGTGACAGAGATCACCTATGAAAAGCTCAAAGGCGGAGAAGCCGTTCAAAGGGTGATCGAGCCGGTCGGCCTGATGTTCTCCGAATACTACTTCTATCTTGTCGCTTTTATCCGGAATATTGACAGGAAAGCAGAGTTTGAAAATCCGGATGATCTGTTTCCGACCATCTATCGGGTGGACCGCATTCGGAGCTTCCGCGTGACAGACGAGCATTTTCAAGTGCCGTATCTGGAGCGCTTTCAGGAAGGCGAATTCCGCAAGCGGGTACAGTTCATGTATGGTGGCAAGCTGCAAAAGATCCGGTTCCAGTATACAGGGCCGTCCATTGAAGCCGTGCTCGACCGCCTGCCCACGGCAGAGATCGAGCAAAAAAACGCAGACAGCTGGATCGTCAAGGCCGAGGTCTTCGGCAAGGGAATCGAGATGTGGCTGAGAAGCCAGGGAGACTATGTAGTTCAACCAAGAAAGGATGCTAATTAAGTGGGAATTAGAATTGCATCTTTCAATATGCACAATTTCAATTTAGAGAAAAAAGATTTAGACCGTATTGCTATGTGTCCCGTTTCCTGACATCCCACGATAACGGAATTCGCGCAGAATATGACATTCTTAGTACGCGAGTGGATACTTCGTGCCTTTTTCCAATGCCGGAAGGGGATTGGGAAAACGATGAACAACTACAAGTAGCATATATGGCTGAACAAAAATCGTTGTTGCAACGAGAGTACAGGTACGCTATCAGAGAGTTTATCAAGCAAAATGCAATCAAAGCAAACAGAATCTTATCGATTCCAACCGAATCCAAGGCCATAGGTGACGATTATTATAATGATACTCCTATTCATATTGGAGAGACATTTGCACTTTTAGTTGACGATAAACCAACTGATGAAAAAATTAATGTATTACAAATTGGAGTTGGAGACCGTCAATGGTCGGAAAAAGAGCCTGATATGATTACAACTTTGATTGTCGACAGTGATTTTGAGCATGAATCAGCACTTACAAACCAGCGCTTTATTTGCGTTAGAAGATGATAAAAAAGCACTTTCGGTCGTAAGGCTGAAAGTGCTTTTTCATGTTGTTCTTACATGATCGCAGCATCCGCCGCCAGGTCCTCCGTCAGGTCCGCGATGGTGTCGCCCGTGACCTGCATGGTGCTCGCCGACCACGGGTAACCCGAGGCGAACTGCGGGAAAACGCCTGTCGTGTGGTCGACAAAATAGGCCTCGAATCCAGCCTCCTTGATCTGTTCCTCCGTAAGATTTCGCGTGAGCTGGTGGACGATCGTGCCGACCATCTCCAAATGCCCCAGCTCCTCGGTGCCGACTGTGGAAGTCCAAGGGCCACAAGCACGAAAAACCATTGCGCTGCAAGGGTTACAGGCCGAAAAAGAGAACGAAAACGCGAATGTGCGAAATGCCCGCTGGCTTCATTCCTTTGACGCGGACTACCACTATCGAGGCTCTGACCTCCACTAGCGGCGTACTGCCGCGTATCCACGGATAAGGAGGATCAGACGAACTCGTTTGAGGCCCAACAGCGATATTTCCGTGATTACATCGAGCGTCAGCCGGATTGGGTCCTGCAAGGCATCTATGTCGACGAGGGCATCTCCGGCACATCGACCCGCAAGCGCGTGGAGTTCAACAAAATGCTCCACGCGGCGGAGCTGGGACAGATCGACCTGATCGTGACCAAGGAGGTCAGCCGTTTCACCCGCAACACGGTGGACGTGCTTCAAATCACCCGTGACCTGCGGCGTCGGGGTGTAGGTGTCCTGTTTCTCAATGACAGCCTGGATATACCTTTACATCTCTGCCACTAAACGAAAATGACAGCAATATCCTGACCCATTACTACATTCTACGGAAGGATGCCAAACACCATCCCCTGACATATTTGTATATTGAGGAATTGAAGAAATGTTTGGTTCCCTTTAAAATCGGTACCACGGTTCAAGTGGCGTTTCGCCATGTCGGTTCTAAAATTTGAATCCGCAGAGGGTTTCCTTATGTGTAAAAATGACGAAATCGTTTTTGCTACAAGTTGAATACAAGCGAATAGAGGCTTGGCACAGCGTATGAGACATATTATGCTTTGCTGTGTTGCGGCTGAGTGAGCTGATAGCGTCCACGTCTCGCATTGGGAACGGGAGCGGCATACAAGGTTTGGCCAGCGCGGTCAAAAGCGTGGCGTATTCCGTTGTAAAGCAGGAGAGTGGTCGGCTATTGTAGGCATAGATGGTGGTTCTCTCTGGGCTGTGTCTGCCTTGGCAATAGGGTGATTCAATACCGACAAAGCTCCATTCGACCTGGGTGGTGTCATCCATCTGGCTTGTGCTGCTCCCTTCGATTCGGTGAGGGGCACGGTCTTAATGGCTTGTTTTTCCGGTAGGGTCTGCACCAATGCAGTGTCGATCTTCTCTTTGCCGCTGTTGAAGTTCTCCATCGGGAGCCGATCTGCTTTTCTCGGCGTAGAGCTCCGGTTGACCCACGCCGTGACCCACGAACAGAAAAGACGGGACGGAAACAGTGGAACGGAGAGTGCCTGCGGGTGATCGAATCGCGCGTGGGAAATCCGCACAGGTTTCCTCCGTACATACTGGATCCCCAATAGCCAAATTGCTGGAATCCCCAATAGCCAAATCCCCAATAGCCAAATTGCTGGAATATCTTGACTTCATACGGATGATATGCTAAAATTTTTCCGGTTTTTAGGTGACTGTCTGCGGGTGGTCTGCCGGGAAATCCATTAGAATTAACAGATCGGAGATGCATATTATGGAAAGAATCAAGACTCTCGAGACTCGTAGCCTGTGCGACAGCGCCAAGAACGGCGGCTGCGGTGAGTGCCAGACCTCCTGCCAGTCTGCCTGCAAGACCAGCTGCGGCGTGGCAAACCAGAAGTGCGAGAACACCAACAAGTAATCAATCGCAATTTTCAAAAAGCTGCCGCCTGTTCAGGCGGCACTTTTTCTGTACGAGGAGAACGGAAGAATGGTACATCAGTATCAACTGAACGGCTACAACATCGTGCTGGACACCTGCTCCGGCGCCATTCATGTAGTGGATGAGGTAGCCTATGACATCATTGCGCTTTACCCGGATCACACGGCGGATGAGATCGTAACGGCGATGATGGAAAAATACGGCGAGCGCGAGGATGTGACGGAGCAGGATCTGCGGAACTGCATTGATGACGTGGAGGCGCTGAAGCAGGCCGGGAAGCTCTATACCCCCGACACTTTCGCAGACATGGCCGGTACGTTCAAGGAGCGTTCCGGCGATGTGGTGAAGGCGCTGTGCCTGCATGTGGCGCACACCTGCAACCTGAACTGCTCCTACTGCTTCGCCAGCCAGGGAAAATACCATGGAGACCGTGCGCTGATGAGCTTTGAGGTTGGCAAGCAGGCTCTGGACTTTCTGATGGATCACTCCGGCAGCCGCACCAATCTGGAGGTGGACTTCTTCGGCGGTGAGCCGCTGATGAACTGGGACGTGGTGAAGCAGTTGGTGGAGTATGCCCGCAGTGTGGAAAAGGAGCGGGGCAAAAATTTTCGTTTTACGCTGACCACAAACGGTATGCTCATCGACGATGACGTGATCGACTTCGCCAACCGGGAAATGAGCAATGTGGTGCTGTCGCTGGATGGCCGTAAGGAAATTCATGACCGGCTGCGGGTGGACTATGCAGGCAACGGCAGCTATGAGCGCATTGTGCCTAAGTTCCAGAAGCTGGTAGAGGCCAGGGGCAACAAGAACTATTATATGCGCGGCACCTTTACCCATGCCAATCCGGACTTTACGAAGGACCTGTTCCACATGGCGGATCTGGGCTTCACGGAGTTGAGCATGGAGCCTGTGGTGTGCGCGCCGGAGGACCCCGCCGCGCTGACGGCGGAGGATCTGGAGATCGTGAAGGACCAGTACGAGCTGCTGGCCAAGGATATGCTGCGCCGGGAAAAAGAAGGCAAGCCCATCACCTTCTATCACTACATGCTGGACCTGACGGGCGGCCCCTGCATTTACAAGCGAATCTCCGGCTGCGGCTCCGGCACGGAGTATATGGCTGTGACCCCTTGGGGAGACCTGTATCCCTGCCATCAGTTCGTGGGTGAGGAAGCCTACAAGCTGGGCGACATCTGGAACGGCGTGACCAATACGGCCCTGCGGGAGGAATTCCGCTCCTGCAACGCCTATGCCCGGCCAGAGTGCAATGACTGCTGGGCGAGATTCTACTGCTCCGGCGGCTGCGCAGCCAACGCCTTCCACGCCACGGGCTCTATCCGCGGCGTTTACGAGGCAGGCTGCGAATTGTTCCGCAAGCGTATTGAATGTGCCATCATGATGAAGGTGGCGGAAGATTCTGCCAAGGCCAACGGCTGATGGAAACTCCCATTGCTGATTTTGTCCGGCGGTATGCGGATTCCGGGATGGTCCGGGCGCATATGCCCGGCCACAAGGGAAAACCCTTTCTGGGTTGCGAAGCGCTGGACATCACCGAGATCCAAGGCGCGGACAGCCTGTATGAAGCGGAAGGCATCATCCGGCGCAGTGAGTCCTATGCCGGGGAGCTGTTCGGCTCTGGCCGGACGGTGTACTCCACAGAGGGGTCCAGCCAGTGCATCCGGGCAATGCTGTATCTGGCGCTGACCTGCGGAAACGGGTCCCGGACGGTGGTGGCGGCCCGAAACGTACACCGGGCGTTTGTATATGCGGCGGCCCTGCTGGATTTTGAGATCGTCTGGCTGTGGCCAGAGCGCAGCTCGTCTCTCTGCGGCTGCCCGGTATCGCCGGACACATTGGAGCGGACGCTGGCGGAGCTGCCTGCGCCGCCGGCGGCGGTCTATCTCACCAGCCCCGACTATCTGGGCGATATGGCGGATATTTCTGCTGTGGCAGAGGTGTGCCGGAAACACGGTACGCTGCTGGCGGTGGACAACGCCCACGGCGCCTATCTGCGGTTTCTGGAACCATCCTGTCACCCGTTGGATCTCGGCGCAGATCTGTGCTGTGATTCGGCGCACAAGACGCTGCCGGTGCTGACCGGCGGCGCGTACCTGCACATCAGCCGTGCGGCGTCGGCATCTCTCCGGGAGAGTGCAAAAACAGCGATGGCCATGTTTGGTTCCACCAGTCCGTCCTACCTGACGCTGGCGTCGCTGGATCTGTGCAACCGCTATCTGGCGGATGGGTACCGGGACCACCTGCGGGAGATGTGTGGGCATCTGGAGGAAGCGCAAAAGGCGCTGACGGCTGCCGGTTGGCAGATAGAGCCATCGGACCCGCTGCGGCTGACCGTCAAGGCTCCAGCCGGGATGACCGGCGGAGCGCTGGCAGACCGCTTGCGAGAGAGCGGCGTGGAATGTGAATACGCCGATCCGGACTTTCTGGTGCTGATGCTGACGCCGGAGAATAGTGCGGCGGATATCGAGCGGCTTGTGTATGCCATAGGAACAAACGACGCCGCTTATGCGCCGCAGCCGTCGCTGCCGTTGGCTCGTGGAGAACGGGTATGTTCCGCGCGAGAGGCACTGTTTGCCCCACGGGAGACCATACTGGCGGCGCAGTCGTTGGGGCGGGTCTGCGGCGCCCCCACCGTGGGGTGTCCTCCTGCGATCCCCATTGCGGTGTCCGGTGAGCGAATTGGTCCGGAAGCGCTGGAGCTGTTCCGGCGGTACGGCGTGGAGCGGGTGGAAGTCTTGCGCTGAAAACGGTTTTGAAAAAAGTGAGACCGGCAAATCTGAACACAGACAAACCGCAGGACCGGCAAATGCTGGGCCTGCGGTTTTTACCATATCTGCTGGCCGATGGCGCGCCCAGTGCCCTGCTTCGTTTAGGGTGTGGTATGGGTGTAGGAGCGAAGGGTGTATCCATCCGAATAGTGGCCCGGCACCCCAAAATAACGGTTTTACGTCCACCCCTGTTTTTCAGGGACAGTGCGGCGAAGGCATACCGCAGATCGTGGAACTGAATGTGCTCCGCGCCAATGGCCTTCGGAATTTTATCGTGCGTCCAGAGCGACATCGCCCACCAGTTTAGTAATTCCCGTTTGTGCGATAGCACCGACAATACCTGTCAATGGAAAGCCTGTAATCGTTTGGAACAGTCTTGTATTTCGTGCAGCCCCGGTTTTTCTTGCCGTTGTTCCAGTTTTTGTGGTTGCAGGGGCAAACGCTGGCCTTGGACTGGCGGAACGGGCAGCAGTATTTCTGGCGGGTACGCCCATTATCGGTGGTTTTGCCGTCCTTGTGCATGGCGAACCCGGCCTCGCAGACCGGATTACCGGCAGGAAGTGCCTTTGAATCTTTCGTACCGCGTGGATTGAGGGGGATAAAAGCCTCGCCCCCATAGACCGTTTTTACCGTATTGTAGATGCTTTTGACATCGTAGCCCTTGTCGGCAAGGAAGGCGCATTCTTTCAAAGAAATCATCTGATCCGCGACCGCGAGGATCTCAGCGGCGACAGTAGAATCAGCAATGTTGCCCGGTGTGGTCAGCTCGTAGAGTGGCAGACCGGAGATGCAGTCCACCAGCACATGACTTTTGTAGCCCCAGTAGAACTCATACCGGCGCTCATTGTGCTGGTTGGAGGCCGAGTGGACGCCGAGGGCGCAGTCTGGGTCGCTTTTGGGATGGTTTTCCTTGGAGAACTTGCTTTTCGCAAAGGACTTCGGGTTGTTCTGCTTCGTGTTCGCCATGACGGGTGTGGAATCCAGACCAACGAAAGACGCATCCACCACGCCCAGCTCATACAGCTTCCGCACCAGATTGGCCATGATCGACTTCAACGCACTGTTGTTCAACTGCCGCAGGCAGCGGTCATACGTCCAGTAGGACGGCAGCGGCTCCATGATGTTAAAGCCGCAGTAATGGGCGATGATGCGGTTGTTGTCCAGATAATCCATCAGATCTGTGATCTGCGTGAAACCCTCGCATTTCATAACGATAAACGCACAGACCATGGCTTCTTTGGGGAAGCCCCGCCGCCCGGTTGCCGCTCTGGGCAGCGTGAAGTCCAAGCTGCTGAAAAGCTTGTCATAAAACATGGCGGCGCTTTGGGATGTGAACAGCGTCACATCCTGAATGATTTCCTGTCGGTAGATAGCGGCCAGCCCCTTTCTGGTTGGTTTTCTCTCAAGTCAATTTTACCCAAAAGGGGCTCCGCTTTCTATATCATATGAGTGATTTTCGGTTTCAGCCATGGCCGGGAACCATTGCAATTACTGCGTTTCTTACGTTTTGCTCATGGCTGTTTGAAAAATAAAAACGAGGTGAAATACTATGGATGTACAACGGGCAAAAGAATTACTGATGGTTTTGGCTGATGGCATTGACCCCTTGACGGGGGAGGTGCTGCCGGATGACCATGTGTGCAACAAAGGAGAGATCGTGCGGGCGCTGCACTGTGCCGTAGAGGAACTATCCCACAGACAGAAAAAAAAACGCTGCCTGAAAACAACGGAAAGCCTTGGACAGATGAACTTGATGACGAGCTATGCCGCTTATTCGACGACGGTATGAAACGAAAAGACCTCTGTTCGCACTTTGGCCGCACCTCCGGCGCAATCGAGCCCCGGCTGGAACGGCTGGGGAAACTGTAAAAATACAACAAAAATGTCGCCCACTAGGGGCGACATTTCTTAATTTTATAAATCTGTCTATGAACCGATATCAAAAAGTCACTTCAGACCACACAGGAAATTTTCTACATTCAAATACTGAACGCCCTCGGCAAACGTATCTTTTCCGCGATAAAGAACGAATTTACCGCTGATCGGGCCAAAGCGATTTTCAACGATTTGGCATTTCTCTGCATCACGCAGATGAATTGTCTGCTTTTCGTTGACCTTGGCACTGTGTTTGATTTCATAGATGCGGCAATTTTGACTTGTTTTATCGTAGATCACCATGTCAAACTCGCCGCCGGCATCGAACTTGAATTTGAACGCTTCCATCGTACTGGGCGCGGTTTTGCGGACTTCCAGCAGAACAATGTCCTCCAGCATCCGGCCCTTTACATCGTCCAGAATCTTTCCTGTGATATATGCCTTATCTGCTTCGGAAATCGATGCGAAATAGACATCCTGCATCAGGGAGTAGACCAAAGCCTTTGCGATAGCATAGCGCATACCGGGCTGGGAAAAGACGAAATGCTCTGCCTGCTTACCGCTTTCATACCGTTCCGGACAGTTAACGATCAGATCCAGCATAAGCAGATACTTCTTCACTTTGTCGATATGCTCCTGCGTGATCGGGACGGTTGTTTCACTCTTTTCCTTGACCTCAATAATGGCCTTCAGGCGCTCCAATATTTGCTTTTCATCGACATCATAGAGAACAGTCGCCCGTTCCGCAGGGAGATCATGCAGAAGCAGCTCCTTTGCGGAGCCAAAGTCATGGGACTTAAATTCGTCCTCCACCACGCGCAGCACAAACCGGTGGTTCATGTGCTGCACAATGCGGTTGATGACGTTGGTCAGTTCGCCTTTTTCGTAAAGTTCCCGCAGTTGATTGAAGTATTCGCCGTAATGGTCGTTTTTCAGTGTATGCTGAATGTTGCGGCTGATGGCGGTATCAATATACTTCCGGGTACTTTCATCGTCCCGAAACGCGACCTCGTCAAAGGCGGCATCCGGATCGTCAAAGCTCATATTTTCCATTTTCAGTGTTCCGCCGTATTCAATATAAGAATCGACAGAACGGATGTTCAGGAGCCGCGCATACTCCCGAAAGGGAATAAAAGAGGTGTGGATCGTCACGCTTCTGTCGTACAGTTCATCGCGGTTCGCCATAGCGAAACCAAGAGAGTCCGTACCGGAAACAACGATTTTCATGCCCATCATGCTGAACACATCGGAAAGCACGGCAGCGGTGTCGATGAAGTCGCTCAGGAGCGTAATTTCATCAATAAACACATACCGATAGCCCAGTTCAAACAGAACTTTCAAGTCCTTTGTCAACCGTGACATATCATCGGTGGTCTGCACCTTGATGTAGGCCGTTTTTTCTATGGGCAGTTCGGAAAGCATTTGAAACAGAAGTGTTGTCTTTCCGGTCCGGCGGAGACCGTATAAAATACAGATCTTCCCATCATAGGAGCCAGCCACAAACTTCTGCAAGGTGCTGAAGCAGTCACGCTTGCCGTACTTTGCCACGCTGTTTGCCAACGCCTGCAAGCCTGTACCCGTGACAACATTCGTATGAAACTCTGTTGTTTGCGAGGGTAAGGAAACCGAGACAACAGGCTGACCATAGCTTTCCAGCTTTTGATAAATCGCATGGTATCTGGCTGTATTTGCTTTTGCGGCATCGTTTTCGTAATTCTGATAGTTGCGCGTGGACATACCGAGGTATTCCGCACATTGGGCCTGATTCAACCCTTTTGAAATACGCAATTCTTTTAAGGTCACACTCATCACCTCGCCTTTATTATATCACAGTATACGCAAGTGGCAAGAAAAATACGCAATTATTTCGTGTTTTCTTCGCCTATTTTTCGCCCCTTCAACTTGTAGTACAAGAATTGTGGCTCCAGTTGCTCTGAAATTCGGAGTGTCTAGAGCCTTAAAAGTTAACGTTTTGTGAACAAATGAAAAATGTAAAGAAAATGTTGCCAAAAGTACCTTTCCGAATCGGGATAGATACGAAAGGAGGAAAGACAAAATTGAATGACCGCCGGAGCATTTCTCTTTCAGGGAAGCAGGCCATGACCGTCTGATGACGCGAGCGTGCCAAGGAGCAGAAATTGAGTTTCCGTCAGGCAGGAAACCGCTTCCGGGAAAACGGCAACAAGTTCACCGGTCTCTCCGCATAGTTTCAAGGAAAGGGGGGGAGCAGGATGGCAAGCAAACCGGAGCTGCTGCATAATCAGGCGGCAGACGAGATCGGGCAGGACTTTCTTTTCGCATACCAGCGAGCCGTCCTGCTCGTCTTGCAGCGGCAAGGCTTCCTCAACGAAGTGCAGTACAAGGACTGCGTACAGAAATTAGAGAAACAAGCAAAAACATCAGATAAATCAAGTTCTGTAAAGCAATAGTGCCTTTCAGTATCCGCACAGTTGCAGAGGCATGAGATTCGCCGTATGATACCCGCAAAGGAGGTGGTTTTATGTTACAAGTAGCGGCGTACTGCCGCGTATCCACGGATAAGGAGGATCAGGCGAACTCGTTTGAGGCCCAACAGCGATATTTCCGTGATTACATCGAGCGTCAGCCGGATTGGGTCCTGCAAGGCATCTATGTCGACGAGGGCATCTCCGGCACATCGACCCGCAAGCGCGTGGAGTTCAACAAAATGCTCCACGCGGCGGAGCTGGGACAGATCGACCTGATCGTGACCAAGGAGGTCAGCCGTTTCACCCGCAACACGGTGGACGCGCTGCAAATCACCCGTGACCTGCGGCGACGCGGCGTCGGCGTGCTGTTTCTCAATGACAGCCTGGATACCCGCACCAACGATGGGGAACTTCGATTGACGATCATGAGCTCCGTTGCGCAGGACGAGAGCCGAAAGACCTCTGAACGCTCCAAATGGGGGCAGACGCGCAGCATGGAAAAGGGCGTCGTTTTTGGCGGCTCGCTGCTGGGCTATGACGTGATCGGCGGCAAAATGACCGTCAACCCGGAGGGCGCGGAAGTTGTCCGGCTCATCTTCCATAAGTACCTGCAAGAGCGCAAAGGGTGCAGCACCATCGCGCGGGAGCTGCGGGAGGCCGGTATCCTCAGCAGCAAGGGCAACTGCCTTTGGTCATCGGCCACTGTGACAAAGATCCTGAAGAACGAAAAATACTGCGGTGACCTGATCCAGAAAAAGACCTACACGCCGGACTTCCTGACCCATGAGAAGAAGTACAACCACGGCAAGGAACCGCTGGTCGAGCTGAAAGACCACCATGAGGCCATCATCGACCGGGAAACGTGGCAGGCGGTGCAGCGGGAGCTATCCCGCCGCAACCGCGCGACAGGCTGCGGCGGACACGGCAACCGCTATCCGCTCTCCGGTAAAATTCGCTGCGGTGAGTGCGGCAAGAGCTTCTCCCACCGCACCAAAAAGCGGCAGGATGGCAGCTCCTATTACCGCTGGTGCTGCTTCACCGCCACCAACGAGGGCCTGCGGCATACAGACGGCGCGGGAAATGTCATCGGATGCAGCGTCGGGCGGCAGATCCGGGACGACATCGCCATGGATCTTCTGCGGCGCTCTGTGAACGCCGTGACGCTGGATAAGAAATCGATCATATCGAGCCTCACCCGCGTTGTGGAAAGTGTTCTGGCGTCCGGTGAGGACAGCGGCGAGCAGGAGCTGCGGCGGCTGGAGCTTGAGCTTGAAAAGCTGCAAGCCCGCAATGACACCATCCATGACCGCTTTTTCGACGAGAGCATCACCAAGGCTGACTATCAGCGCGCCAAAGCCCGCTGTGAAAGTGAAATGAACCGGGTGCAGGAGAAAATCGCCGCGATCAAACAGCGGCAGGCATTGAACACCGACACGCAGACCCTAAAGCCGGACATCCGCGCCGCCATCACAGGCATCGTCAGCGGACGCGCGGCGGACGACGACTTTTACGGGCACCTCCTCCAACAGATGACCGTGTACCGGGACGGCAGGGTAGAGGTGGCGCTCAATCTGCTGCCCGCCAAATGGGTCTATGTGCTGGACGGACTGGAAAAATACCGCACCAAAATTGGGGGCCATGACGCTTCCTCTGTGCCGATGTCGGTCAGCAGGCCCTTGAGTTCGGGGTAGGGCATGGAGTAGCGCTGGGAGAGGTAGCGCAGCGACGCGCCGAGCTCGCCGTCCGGGCCACCGTACTGCGAGATGATCGCCGCGGCAAGCCGTGGATTCGGGTTCTTGATCTTGACGGGGTACTGTAACTTTTTCTCATATACAAACATTTACTTTTCTCCCTCCAGATCCCACGGCCACGGATCATTCAGCCACTTGAAGCTGCCGGGCGTCACGTCCGTCTGCAAAATCGGGCCGTACTGCTTTTCATAGGCCTCGCGCCCCTCGCGGCCGAGCTTGATATACGACCAGTAGAGGTTCAGAACCTCGGTGTCCTCCGGGTGTGTGGTGAGATAAAGCCCCAGCTCGTCGATGGCAAAATCGAGCGCCATCAGCTCTGAGAGCGCCGTGTTGACGGCGGGGAACTTCGTCTTCATCTGCGCGTGAAAGGGTAGGTTCAGCCCCGGAAACAGCGTGCCGGCCTTGAGCGCGTCCTGTTGGGAATAGCGCTCGGGGTCGTTTTTCTGCACGGGGACATAGGGAAAAGCCAGCGGCGCGCAGCAGCCGTTCGGCAGTGTGCCCACGCCGGACTCGGCGCGCATGACTCTGTTGTCGTCCAAAGAAGTCTCCTCCTTGCAAAGAAATCGGGCATCCGCCCACACCATCCTATGCAGCGGGAGAAAAAAGGGAAGCGGGGCTTTTCTTTTTGTTCAAAATCCTGTATAATGAAAATCACATAAGGCCGCGCCGCGGGGCATACATTGTTCCGGGGTGAGGGGTATTTTGTTTATCGTTTTCGGAAAAAAGGCGTTTTACGCCATATTCGCGCTGCTGCTCGTGCTGACGGCGGCGACCGTCAGCATGCTTCTGCCGCCGGAGGCGGTGGAGACGAGCGTGTCGGCGCCGACAGGGAAGACCGTCTGGGTCATCGACGCGGGGCACGGTGGGGAGGACGGCGGGGCCGTCGCCGCCGACGGCAGCAAGGAAAGCGACATGAACCTCGCCATCGCGCGGCGGCTCGACGCGCTGCTCGTTTTTCTCGGCGAGGAGACGCGCATGACGCGCACAGCGGATATCTCCATCCACGATGCCAGTGCGTCCACGCTGCGGGATAAGAAGCGCTCCGACCTCGAAAACCGCGTGGGATTGGTCAACAGCACGCAAGGCGCTATCCTTGTCAGCATCCATCAGAACAGTCTTCCGTCATCCAAGCAGACGCACGGCGCGCAGGTGTTTTACGGCAAAAAAGAGGGGAGTGCCGAGGTCGCGAATGCGGTGCAGCTCGCGCTGAATCAGACTGTCAATGCGGGCAATGAGAAGACAGAGAAGGCCATCGACGCGTCGATCTTCCTGATGAAAAACGTCACCGCGCCCGCGATCCTGATCGAGTGCGGATTTTTGAGCAATGAAAACGAAACGGCGCTTTTGAAAAGTGGCGAATATCAGCAAAGACTGGCCGTTGTGATCGCGTCCGGTCTTTTACAGCAGTAGCAGTAAAGCAAAAGGGGTTTACAATATGGCAAAGGCAAAAAGTGTATTTTTCTGCACGGAGTGCGGCAACGAAACGCCCAAATGGGCGGGCCGCTGCCCGAGCTGCGGCGCATGGAACACGCTCGTGGAGCAGGCCGTCGGCGACAGTGCAAAGGCAAAAACGGGCGGCCGCAGCCGCGCGCTGCGCGCCAAGGCGCACCCGATCGCAGAGCTCGATACGGCGCAGGAGATCCGTTTTCCCACCGGCATGGGCGAGCTTGACCGTGTGCTCGGCGGGGGCGCTGTGCAGGGCTCGCTCGTACTCGTCGGCGGCGCGCCGGGCATCGGCAAGTCAACACTGATGCTGCAGATCTGCGGAAAGCTGAGTGAAAACGCGAAAATTCTGTACGTTTCCGGCGAGGAATCGCCGCGTCAGCTCAAGCTGCGCGCCGACCGCCTCGGCGTGCAGTCGGACAACCTGTACGTGCTGTCCGAGACCTGCCTTGGCGACGTGCTGGAATCCGTCGAAGAAGAAAAGCCCGACGTTTTGATCGTCGACTCCGTCCAGACGCTCTATCAGGACTCGCTCGAATCGCCCGCGGGCAGCGTGGCGCAGGTGCGCGCCTGCACGCTGGAGCTGATGCAGCTGGCCAAAGGGGAGGGCATCACCGTCTTCGTCATCGGTCATGTCAATAAAGAGGGCTCCATTGCGGGCCCGAAGGTTCTGGAGCACATGGTCGACTGTGTGCTGTATTTTGAGGGTGAGGCGCACATGAGCTATCGCATCCTGCGTGCGGCGAAAAACCGCTTCGGCGCGACGAACGAGATCGGCGTATTCGAAATGCGCAGCGAAGGCCTTGTCGAGGTGCCGAACCCGTCGGAAATGCTGCTCTCGGGCCGTCCAGACGACGCGCCCGGCACCTGCGTGACCTGCGTGATGGAAGGCCAGCGCCCGGTGCTGGCCGAGGTGCAGGCATTGCTTGCGCCCGCGGCGCAGTCAGTCTCGCGGCGGACAAGCAACGGCTTTGACTACAACCGCGCCGCCATGCTGATGGCGGTGCTCGAAAAGCGCGGCGCGCTCAAGGTGTCCGGCTGTGATGCGTTTTTGAACGTCATCGGCGGACTCAGCGTGGACGAGCCCGCAGCAGACCTTGCCGCCGTGCTGGCGCTCGCGTCGAGTTATCTCGACAAGCCCATCGGCAATCACGTCGCCGCCATCGGCGAGGTCGGCCTGACCGGCGAGCTTCGCAGCGTGAACCATTTGAGCGAGCGGCTCAGCGAGGTGCACCGTCTGGGCTTTGAAACATGCATCATCCCGAAGCAGCGCAAGGATCAGATCCGCGCGCCGCAGGGGCTCGCGCTGATCGAAGCGTGCAACATCGCCGAAGCGCTGCGCGCCATTGTGCAGGCGTAAACGCCGATGCGCCGATTGTAAAGCAGTTTCTATAATCTATAATATAGTAGCAAAACCGGCAGCGTTTTCACACTGCCGGACCCATAGAATCCCATGATCCTGACAAAGGAGGTTTTTTGCCGCCAGCCACGCCAAAACGCTCAGTTCCGCAAAAATACGCTTTTCCGCTCCCCTCAATTGAACAAAATTTTTATTTTGTTCAATTGAGTATGGACTTCAAAATGCCCCTCTCCATCGGCCTCTTTTATTGAAAGCCGTCATACCGTCGATTAACGGCATGTGCACTGTGCATCCGTTCGAACGATCAATCGCTGCGCAGCTGTGTATCACGCTTGAACCGCCGACAACGCTCACAGATCAGAGCTACCGAATTTTTTCCGGTATTTTGAAATCCAACACTTCGTAACTTCTCCGTATTTTTTCTTTCTGATTTAGATGAGCTGTTTCTGTGCCTGCACTGGCGCTCATTTACTATGAACGACTACCGCTTGGAATCGCCGCCGATCCTGCGTGATTTTTTATCCTATCACGAGACCATCAAAGCCCACTCGCAGAAAACGGTCGACGAATACTTTCTCGACCTGCGCAACTTTTTTCGCTATCTGAAGCAGTCGCGCGATCCGTCGCTGCGAAACCTCCCTTTGAGTGAAATTTCCATCATGGATGTCGATCTCGACTTTGTGAAAAAAGTAACATTAACCGATATCTACGCCTACATGACCTATCTGAGCCGCGACCGCGCGCTGCATCAGAACAGCGACGTGTCCGACTACGGCCTGAACGCCGCGTCCAGAGCGCGAAAAATCGCAACAATTCGGTCTTTTTACAACTATTTGGTCAATAAAGCGCACCTTTTGGACACGAATCCCTGCAAGGACCTCGATTCCCCCAAGATCAAGAAGTCACTGCCGAAATATCTGACACTCGATGAGAGCGTGCAGCTTTTGCAGTCCGTCGACGGGCAGAACCGCGAGCGCGATTACTGCATTCTGACGATCTTTCTGAACTGCGGGCTGCGAATCTCCGAGCTTTGCGGCCTTGATCTGCAGGACATTCAGGACGACGCGCTGCGCGTGCTCGGCAAAGGCAACAAGGTGCGCATCGTCTACTTAAACGACGCCTGCAAGGATGCGCTCAAGCGTTATCTCGCCGTCCGCCGCCCCATCTCCGGCCGCGACCACAATGCCCTCTTTCTCTCGTCGCGCAACGAGCGCATCAGCCGCTCGAGCGTCCACGCACTCGTCAAAAAGCACCTGAGCGCCGCGGGGCTCGACGCTTCAGAATACTCCTCGCACAAGCTGCGCCACACGGCGGCAACGCTCATGCTGCAAAATGGTGTGGACGTCAAAGCCGTGCAGGAGGTGCTCGGGCATGAGCATCTGAACACGACGGAGATCTACACACACATTGATAACGACGCGCTGCGCGTGGCTGCAAAGGCAAATCCCTTGTCGCATGTAAAGATGAAAAAGAACGAGGATTAAAATTGACTTTCCCGGCTTCATCCGATATACTTAATAGTTGATGAAATGTATTTTTCAAGGAGGGTTTCCATGAATACAAAAGAGCTTTCCCCCATCTGCCGGCAGGTGCGGCGCGACATCATCACGATGACCGCCAACGCCGGCAGCGGTCACCCCGGCGGTTCGCTGTCTGCGGTGGAGCTGATGACCAGCGTCTTCTTCAATCACATGCGCGTTGACCCCGAGAACCCGCACGACCCCGACCGCGACCGCTTCGTGCTCTCCAAGGGTCACGCCGCTCCCTGCTATTACGCGGTGCTCGCCGCCAAGGGCTTCATCTCCCGCGACGAGTACGCAAACTTCCGCCAACTCCACTCCATCCTGCAGGGCCACCCCGATGCGAAGAAGGTCCCCGGCGTGGACGCTTCCACCGGTTCTCTCGGTCAGGGCGTGTCCATCGCCGTCGGCATGGCGCTGGGAGCCAAGCATCTCGGCAAGGATACGAAGGTCTTCGCCCTCGTCGGCGACGGTGAGAGCCAGGAGGGGCAGATCTGGGAGGCCTATATGGCCGCCGCGCACTATAAGCTCGACAATCTGACCGTCATCATCGACAACAATGGCCTCCAGATCGACGGCACGAACGACCAGGTCATGAGCCTTGGCGATCTGCCCGCCAAGCTGCGCGCGTTCGGCTTTGACCTCGTCGAGCTGCCCGACGGCAACGATCTCGACGCCGTCGAGGCCGCGCTCTCCAAGCCTACCATGCCCGGCAAGCCCAAGGCCATCCTTGCACACACCGTCAAGGGCAAGGGCGTTTCGTTCATGGAGAATCAGGTCGGCTGGCACGGCAAGGCCCCAAATGCCGAGCAGCGCGAGCAGGCTTTGAAGGAATTGGAGGACTAAGAACATGGCTGATAAAATTGCAACCCGTCAGGCTTACGGCGAAGCGCTGATCGAACTGGTCGAAAAGAACGATAAGGTCGTCGTGCTCGACGCCGACCTCGCCAACGCCACGCAGACCTGCAAGGTCGCCAAGGCGCACCCCGAAAAATTCTACAACTGCGGCATTGCCGAGGCCAACATGGTCGACATCGCCGCCGGTATGTCCACGATGGGGCTCATCCCCTACTGCTCCTCATTCGCGATGTTTGCGGCCGGCCGCGCCTATGAGCAGATCCTCAACTCCATCGCCTATCCCCACTTCAATGTCAAAATCTGCGCGACCCATGCGGGCGTCAGCGTCGGCGAGGACGGCGGCAGCCACCAGTGCATCGAGGATCTCGCGCTCATGCGTGCCATCCCCGGCATGACGGTCATCTGCCCCGCGGACGCCAACGAAGCAAAGGCCGCCACCATGGCGATCGCTGATTTCGAAGGCCCCGTCTACATGCGCCTTGCGCGCCTCGCCACGCCCGTTTTTGAGGGCGACATGGTCAAGCCCTTTGAGATTGGCAAAGCAAACGTCCTGCGCGAGGGCAAAGATGTTGCGATCTTCGCGACCGGCCTCATGGTCAACGAGTCCCTGATGGCCGCCGAGGCGCTCGCAAGCGATGGCATCGACGCTGCCGTCATCAATATCCACACCATCAAGCCCATCGACGCAGAGTGCGTGACGAAGTACGCCGAAAAATGCGGCAAGGTCATCACCGTCGAGGAGCACAGCGTCATCGGCGGTCTGGGCGACGCCGTGGCCGACGT
>ERZ827101.885-NODE-885-length-43218-cov-4.240993_pt1 | contig 43218 bp, 34 predicted proteins | sample MGYA00519869_ERZ827101 | MGnify/ENA primary metagenome ERZ827101 (study PRJEB31778, sample SAMEA3449256) | human gut metagenome | biome: human gut; feature: human-associated habitat; material: faeces | place: United Kingdom | collected 2010/2012 ...
ACACGTGCGCTGCCGGGCGCACCACCAAAAAATCCCCGGTCTGCCTTGGGGCAGCCGGGAATGAAATGGCCGCAGTCCTTGGAGGGAGGAGGAACCGGACTGCGGCGCGGAGCGCAGGGATATGTACGCTTAGGCTTCTTTGGTTTCCTTAAAGCCCGTGACGTATTTCCCTGCCATGAAGCCTGACGTATGGGCGAAGCCGCAGGCGTTGCCGCCGCAGTAGAACGCACCGTGAACGCCGGCCACGGTTTCGCCGGCAGCATAGAAACCGTTCACCGGCTTCATGTCCCAGCCGAGCACCTGGAATTCCTCGGTGACGCGAACGCCGCCGCAGGAGAGGTTGTTCCACGGGAACATGCGGATCATGTAGTAGGGGCCTGCGCCGATCTGCCACTCCTGATCCGTACGGCCGAATTGGTTGTCGACCTTGGTCTCAACGGCTTTGTTCCAGATTTCGATCTGCTTTTTCAAGCCTTCAAGACTGACGCCGCTTTCCTTGGAGAGCTCTTCGAGCGTGTCGCACTTCCAGAGGTTTTCCTGCTTCTTGAATTCAGCGAGAACACGTTCTTCGGACCAGGAGGGAAGACCCACGAGCGCCGAGAGCTTGATCTTTTTAAGCGTACGCTCCCAGGTCGCCTGATCGGCGAGCACGTAGTGGCAGCCGTCGGGGTTCCCAGCAAGCTTAGGCGTGACGTGACAGATGCCTTCGCGTTCCGTAATGAAGCGCGCACCGTTCTTGTTGATCAGGATGCCGCCCTGACCGGTGATGAACCACCAGCGGCAGTAGGGGCCGCTGCGGCCGTTGACGACAATGCCGCAGGGGTATGAAGCGATGTACTGCATGTGCGAGAGCGGCGTGCCCACATCACGAACGGCGACCATCATGGCCGAGCCGTCATTGCCTTCGCCGCCGATGGCAACGCCTTTGCCGGCCACCGAAGGCACCCAGCGGTCGAGGGATTCAGGCGTACCGGTAATGCCGCCGGTAGCCATCACGATGCCCATTTTCGCTCGGCAGTTGATGAACTTGCCGTCACGGCCGCACTGAACGCCGACCACGCGGTTGGCAGCTTCATCGAAGTACATTTTGACGACCGGCATACGGTGATGCACTTCAATTTTGCGCGCTTTGATTTCTTTTTCGAGCACATCAATGTAATCGCGCCCTTTGAAGGAATCCTGTCGATGGGCGCGAACATTCGTGTGGCCCGCATAAGGCTCAAGATGATGGGCAGCAAGGCCGTGGTCTTCGAGCCAGTCAAAGGCTTCGCCCGAATGCTTCGTGAAGCCGTAGACGGGTTCCTTCAGGGACATGTGTTCGCCGTAGGCGATGATGTCGTCGGCAAAGGCTTTCCAGTCGTCCTTGATCTTCGGATCGGCTTTCTGCATGCGTGAGCCGCAGGCGGTAAAGAGTCCGCCGCAGAGGTTGGTGCCCGTGTGGTAAGAGGAGCCGCCCTTATTGAAGACCACGACTTTGGCGCCGCGGTCATGCGCCTGACAGGCGGCCATCAGACCCGCGCCGCCGGCGCCGAGGACGACGACATCGGCCTCCATGTCCCACTGGGCAGGGATTTCTTGCTTAACGCTCGCCGCATGAGCAAGCGGTGCGGCGGCCGCCGCTGCCGCAGCAGCTGCGCCGAGGAAGGTGCGGCGGGAAAAATTCTGTGCGTTCATGACGGTTACCACTTGAAGTTCAGGTTGAAGGAATGGCAGTCGTTGCATTCCAGACGCGATTTGCCGTGAAGGCTGTGGCAGTTCGTGCAGTCCTCTTCGCCGCGGTGACTGAAGTGAGGATTCGGCGTGAGCTTGGCGGTGCGTTCGGCGAGTTTGTCGTAGGAGCCGTGGCAGCTTAAACACGTTTCCTTAGGCGGCGCAGTCATTTCGTTTTTGTGGCACGTCGAGCAGGGAAGCTTTGCGTGCGGGCCATTGATTTTGGACGGCATGCCGGCCGCAGAGGCGGCGCCGGCGGCGAATGCCGCGAGCACGCCGGCTGCGAAAAGCGCGGTGAGCTTGGGGGTCAGGGCCATGATGAGTCTCTCTTTATAGGGGTTCTTTAAACCGCGGATTCAATCCGTTTCGGTTGTCGGAAATGTTTTTCAGAAAAGCCCGGCGGCGAAAGCCGCGCGACCTTGTCCTTAAACATTCCTTATTGAAGCCATCCTAGTAAGACCCTCTCCCAATGAATACATCCCGCGGGAGGTAGTGGGATTAGGTAGTAAAAACCCATCCAAAGAAGTACTAAGGGTGAGTGAATAGTCTCTCGGTATTCACTTCTGGCATCACAAAAACCATTGTTGTCAATGCCGATGAAGAGATTCGTCGATGAAAAGAAGAGAGTGCATTACGAACGCTGTTCCAATAAATCAATCAAAGAGCATGTTGCTGGGCAATGGTACCGAGCATTTGCTATGGCGCTCTCATCGAATAATTAAGTTGAATGAATAGCTTATTCATTCTTTGAATGGGATGAGTTATTGAAATGTCAAATGGCAATAGACTCCCCAAGTCTTAAGTCCTCATCGCTGAGCGGATTAGAGGGTTAGAGTGTGCTGTTAACCCAAGCAGTTGGGTTACAGATATGAAATGATGCTAATGAGGTGAGCAATGGATATTGTTCGTCAATGCGGCATTTGGATTGGGGATGTCTGTTAGATGATCTGAACTTCAGTCAAAACACCGGCATCTCTATTCAATAGAGGGGTTTTATAAAGACCTTTTTAAATAGATCATATCCGCCAACTGTTTGCCGTCTTCAAAAATAGGGTGGTCATAATGGTCTCTAAAGAAATTCTTGACCGTATGCGATTTTTGAAAGCCGCATTTTTCATAGAAGAGGAGTGTCGCGGGGCTGTCTCCAGTGCCCACATAGAGCTCTTTGCCTAAGTGTTTGTAGTGATCCGCGATGAGTGAAATGAGACGCTGACCATATCCTTGGCGCTGATACTTTGGAACCGTCACGAAATTTTTAATTTCATACACGCCGGGGCCTTCTTCCGTCACTACGCAAAGCGCCTTCAGGTCGTCATCACGCAAGGCAAACATCTCGCCGCGAGAGAGATATTTTTCAATCATGCGAACATCTTCATCCGCAATGAGGAGCAGATCCATATAGAGCGCTTTGCGGTCATCCTTAATCTTTATGAGTTCCATGCTGTGTTTCCCTTCGGCACTCCTCTTTAGAGAGGGTATTCCATTTTAAATAGGAAAAGCTCCTCCATTGAAGACATCAATATGCCGCATTGTGCCGTGACGCATCTCCTCGATAAACGGTCCTCTATCGTTTCGGAAGGCTGACCTTTCTTTCCTTTTGGAGGGCAGCGGCTATTGGTAATCGGTTGGGTCGAATGCTGCGGCATTCGATATGCGCAATATGAGCGGCATGGTTTTACGGTTATCTCTTTGTTTTGATGCTATAACCAAGGTCCATCGCGGTTTCAGGAAGTCATTCTGCATCCTTAAGCTCAAAGTGCGAATCTTTTCGTCAGGGTTGAGTACCTCTCAAATCCTATTAAATGAAAATACGGCGCCGCTCAGCATAAAAACTGAGTGACGCCGTTATTAGATTGAGTATTGACTGAGAGTCAATGCATTCAGATAGAAGGCGCTTCTATTCCATGCAATGCGGCAAACTTAATGGAGAAGCTCGGGTGATGGTTCACGCCCAAACCACTTCTTGTAGATGGCAGTGAATTCACCGGACGCCTTCAGACTGGCCAGTCCCTTATTGATCTTTTCGAGCAAGTCCTTGCGGCCTTTTTTGACGGCAATGCCGAGATCTTCGGCTGCGAGCGAAATGGAAAGGGAGTCGACCTTGCCGGCACCGGCAGTGACGGCATAGTAGTCATTGGTCGGAATGTCATTGAGAACAGCATCGACGCCGTTGTTAATGAGCTCCAGGAAGCAGTCGCTCAGCGTATTGAAGACGCGAACCTGCGCATGCGGAATTCGTTTGGCGGCAATTTCGCCGGTCGATCCGATCGTTACCGCAAGCCGTTTGCCTTCGAGATCTTTTGCGCTTTGAATGCCCTGATAGCCTTTGGCGACGACAATGCCCATGCCGGCAATGTAATAGCGGTCCGAGAAGTCGACGCTCTTGGCGCGTTCGGCCGTAATCCCAATGTCATTAATGGCAATGTCAATCGTTCGGGTCTTGAGGGCCGGAATCAGACCGTCAAAGGGAATATTCTCCACTTTAACCCTGAAGCCCGCCGTGCGGCCGATGGCACGGATGATGTCCACGTCAAAGCCCACGAATTCACCTGTTTTGGAATCCTTGAAGCCAAAGGGCGGGTAGGCCGCATCCATGCCGGCCACCAGAAGCGGCAGATCTTCATCCGCCGCCTGACTGGCAACTGCGGCAGCGAGCGGATGGATCGTCAAGCCGGCGAGACCGGCCAGTGCAAACTGGATAAGACGGCGTTTATGCATGTGATTTCCTTTTTTTGAGCATTGATGCGCTTTAAGAAGGAAGCATACTGATTCAATGCACTAAGAGTTGCAGGCCTTTTGGGGTATTGCGACCCTTGTCAAAGCGTCCCGCAGAGGCGGGTCGACCGATAATCGCTCAGTTGATGAGCGCCGAGCCGCTGATGCGCGGCGCCTCTATATCAGCGGGGACGGAGGTTTTTTTGGCTTTGCAGCGCCGCTTCCTTCCCGGCGATTCGCCCGAAGACGAAACAATCCGTCAGGGCGCAGCCGCCCAGACGGGTGCGGCCGTGAACCCCGCCTGTTGTTTCCCCGGCAGCATAGAGACCGGGAATGGGGTGATCATCGCGGTCAAGCACCTGTGCCTTGGGGCTGATGGCAATGCCGCCCGAGGTGTAATGAATGGAAAAACGTTCTTCGCCGTAATAAAAGGGCGGCGTGTCGATCGTCTGCGCCTGCGCGGGCATCGGGCGGTTAAAGTCTTGGTCCCAGCCGCTCTTGACGGACTGGTTCCAGCGGTCAATGGAAGCCCTGAGGGTCGTAAAGGGCACCTGCAGCGCTTTGGCCAGCGCTTCGAGCGATTCCGCGCTCGCCACCGTGCCGCTCATCAGCTTGACGGGGAGCGTCGCGCCCTTATTGCTTTTGACGTCAGAAACAACCCACAGCCGGCCTTCGGGCTGAGCTTCGACCGCGGCGCGGATAACATCAAAGGTTTCCCCTCCGGAGACGAAGCGGCGCCCTTCGGCATTGAGCCAGACGTCTCCGCCCACGAAGTCGGTGAGGCGCCCCCCGGTAAAAGGCACCACTTCGACGGCAGACATGTCAGCGAGCTTGGCGCCCGCGGCCTGCGCCATCAGAATGCCGTCGCCCGTGGAACCGTCGAGCAGCTCGCCGCGGGGGTTCGCCGTGGTCGGCGTCTGCGGATCAATGTCCGGGCGGAATGCGGCAATCATGGCCCGGTTGGCCGTAAAGCCCCCGGCGGCAATAATGACTGCAGGCGTACGGATGAGGAGCATGGGGCCCTGCGGGCGTTCGGCAAAAATGCCCGCAACGGCAGAGCGCGCCTGTCCGTCCATAGATTCCGCCGCCGCAAAGAGAAGCGACGATGCGCTCGTACGGTAAAGAATGCGCCCGCCCAAGCGATGGTAGGCGCGGTTGAGGCACTGTACGTAGTCGTAGCCCGCTTGCGCAGAACCCGTGGAATAGCTCCAGGCGCCGGGCGAGCCCACGGCGCGATAGGGCGTTTTCATCCAATTGACGCCGTGTTCGGCAAGCCATTCGAATGCCGCGCCGGATTGGCGCGCCAGCGTTTCAACGAGGGCCGGATTGTTTTCGCCGGCCCCGGCAGTCAGCATGGCGTCAATCAGTTTGTCGACATCAGCGCCGAAGACGGCCGACACTGAGCCGGAAGCGAGCATCGTATGACCGCCCGCAATGGCCGCTTTCTCCAAAATCACAACCTTGCGCACGCCCGCTTCCAGTGCGGCGAGACCGGCTGAAAGGCCGGCGGCGCCGCTCCCGACAATCACCAGATCGGCCTCACCCTCTTCGACGGGCGCAGGTCGAGCATTGTTTCGGGCGGCTGCTTTACTTGGAGCGAAGCCAAAGCCGCCCGCCGCACCCAAGAGGGCGGTTTGCAGGAGTGAAGAGAGGAGCGTACGGCGAAGCATGGGGAATGATCGAAGAGGCCGTTCAGAATGCCTGCGTATCGGAACTTTCGGCCGCAGACGCCGCGGACGAAACGATGCCGGCCTCGTACGCCATCTTGAGGAGTTCCCCGGGCGAATGCACGCCCAATTTGGCAAATGCGTTTGCGCGGTGCATCTTCACGGTGGAGAGTTCAATGCCGAGCGTCCGAGCAATGATTTTATTGGGGGCGTTTTCAGTACGCCGTCGATCACTTCGCGCTCGCGCGGGGTTAGCCGGTCAAAGCGCCGGCGGACTTCGTCCGCGGCTGCGTCGTCGGCCTTGGCTGAAAGGGATGCGGTGACGCACTGCGCTACGCGCTGCACGAGCGTCATCGGCTCAACGGGTTTTTCGAGGAAGTCGACTGCGCCGTGGCGCATGACATGCACAGCCATTTGAATGCTGCCGTGCGCGGAGAGAAAGAGAATAGGGAGGTTTGAACCGCGTCTTTCGAGTTCGGCCTGAACATCAAGCCCGGTGAGCCCCGGCATACGCACATCGAGCACCAGGCAGCCCGGCCGCATCAGATCGGCCTCATCGAGAAAGGCGCCGCCCGAATGCCACACGGCAACATCCCAGCCCATGGCTTCGAGCAGCATGGCGCTCGAGGCGGTGAGCGCTTCGTCGTCGTCAACAATGCGAATGAGGGGTTTGGCGGTCATTTCCAATCATGCTCCTGATGGTGCGGGGGTCTCATATCTGTCATTTTGCCGTTTTCGCCGCAGGTTCGTGAGACCTTTGGAACGCTTGGGCTGCCGATTTGTCCGCGGGATCGGTGTGAGGCGCGCTTTGGGCCTTTAACCCTTCAGCATCCAAGTCGAAGCAGAGCGTAACGCGCAGTCCGCGGCCGCTCAGATCCTCGCGTCGGGTGATGGCAATGCGGCCGCCGTTTTCTTCGACCAGACTGCGCACAATCCCGAGCCCCAGTCCCAGCCCTTCGTCCTTCACGCTCTGCGAAACGCGCGTAAGCCGCTCGAAGGCCTCGTCGGAAAGCCTCGGACCGTTGTCTTCGACCTCAACAATCACTGCTTCAGCGGACGGCGCGGCAGGGCTCGGAGACGGATTCTCCGCTAACGGGCTTGGGAGGGTCTCTCTGCGGAATTTAACGAGCACGGCGCCGTCGGGCAGCCCTTGGACGGCTTCCGCGGCATTTTTCATGACGTTGAGCAGCAGAAGCTCTATTTCGAGCGGGTCGCCGCGCATGATGAGGCGGCGCTTTGACGCATCGTCAGCGCTCAGCGAAAAAGGCGGACGAATAACGACAAAGGGGCGCAGTTCCGCTTTAAGCGACCTCAGGGCATTTTGGGCTTCGCGGACGATATCAACCGGCACCGGATCCGCATGCTGGCGCCGGGCATAGCTTCGCACGCGGTCGACGATGGCTGCGATGCGGTGCGCCTCGCCCTCGGCACCCGCAAGCGCCCGGAGCAAAAGGGGATCGACCGGCCGCTCGGAAGTATTGAGCGCGGTTTCGCCGGGCAGTCCCGGGACGGTCTGAAGGCCGAGTTTAAGCTTGACAACCGCCACATAATTGATGATGGTGCCCACGGGCTGCTTTAACTCATGCGCAATCATGGCGCAGAGCTGACTGATGGCGCCCATGCGCTCGAGACTCGAAAGCCGGTCTCTCACGGCGCGTTCACGCTGAGCGAGCCGATCGCGTTCCTCCATGGAACGTTTCAGCTCTCCCGTGCGTTTGGCAACGAGCCGCCGCAGACGCCATTCGTTGAGGAGCAGGAGGCCGAGCCCCGCCAGCACGGCAAAGAGAGCGAATCGCCACCGCCGCCAGAGCGCTTCGGGCGTCATTTCCTGCAGATAAGCCCAGGGGCCGATCTGCAGCGTTTCTTCGAGGGCGCGGATGCGGTGAAAGTCGCTTGTGCCGTACCAGTTGAATTCTGCGTCCTCCGATTTGGAAGCAAGGAGCGCACTGGTTGTGAGGCGCGTGAGTTCCGGATCCGTCCAGGAAAAAGTGGCTGCTACCAAGTCAGGATAAAGCTCGGACGTATGAGCGCAGACGGTATCGTCGTCAGATTTCGGGCTGATCACCCGCAGCGCGCCCCGTTCAATCAAGTCCTCGGCTTCAATGCGCTCGAGCGTGCAGACGGGGACGACGCCTGCGTCAAAGTGACCGGAAAGCACGCTTTCAATCACGTTGGGCATGCTGTAGCCCAGATAACGGACGGAGCGGAAGAATTGGCGGTTGTCAAATCCCCGTTCAGCCAATTCCATGCGTACGGCAAGCATGCCGTCGACCGAGGTGGGCAGCGTCGCGGCGATATATTTGCCCCGCAGATCCGTGAGCTTTTGGATGTCCGTGCGTGAGGCGAGAGCGATGACTGCGCCGCCCGCAGATTTGGACGGGTGCTTGGCGTATTTGGTTTTGCGCGTGCCGATCGGATGTGCGCCGATGCTGTCGACGATCCGCAAAAAGTCCGCTGCCGGCGAGATGACCAGATCGGGTTTGAGCTGAGCGACGGCCACTTCAAATGTGGCCGAAGAGAGCCGAACGACGTCAATCTGTGTGCCCGGCGCGGCCGACTGCATGGCTTTGAGAACGGGACGGACAGTATTGTCGTCAAAGCTTGGTTCCGCCGTTTCCACTACGCCGAGCACCAGCGGCCGCGCCCGAACGGCGCTTGCCTCGGAGGGCTCGGTTTGCTCGGCAGCCAGAAGGGTGCCGGCGCAGAGTCCGGCCATGCTCAGAAGCAAAGCGGCAGACGCGAAAGGACGAAGGGTAAAGGACATCAGCTGGGACGGAGAGCGGACAAGTGAAAGGCAGTTTGGCGTTTAATCCTTTTGGCTAAGCTTAACCCCGCGGCACGTCCCTTTGCTTACCGCCCGACGGAGGTGCCTTTGAAGTTCGCCAAGACGCTGAGGGGCGGCAGTGAGGACCCCCGAAGCGAATGACGGGTGACAGGGCTTTTAGGCAAAGCGCCGGAGCGTACGTCCTGATTATTCGGCAAAAACCAATGATGTCACGGGCGTATTCGGATAGAATGCGCGCACCCCAACTCTTTTATAAGGTTTATGACGTTCGTTTCAGTACCCACTTATTTGGAGAAAACTACACATTCAACCCCAGCGGATCCCCAGATTCGTTCAGCCAATGCACCGGATGCTCGTCACGGTGATGCGCTCGCCGACGCCGGCATAGTAGTAAGACCGCTTGCTGCCGCAGATTTTCAGGCTGTCATGGATGCCTATTACCAGCAATGGGGCATGGAGGATGACGGTGATCCGGTCGTGTCCGGCTGGTGGACGGCCGCCTTGTTTGAAAAAGCTTCGTTTGGATGCTTGGCATGGAAGGGCGATGAACTCTTCGGCGCTGCTGTTGGCCATGCCCGCAGCATGAAAAAGCTCGAGCTCGGGAGCTCCTGGAAGTCCTCGGTCGTTTGGGCGCAGGAAGCCGTGGATAAGCTCGGCGCTGAGGCAATGGCGCTTTTGGACGAAATTTCGATTTGCAACCGCCGGCTTGCCCAGCGCGCACAGGCTGACGGCCGCCGATTTGCGGCCGAACTCGATTTTCTGTGGGTGTCGCCCAAAGCCCGGGGAATGGGACTCAGCAAGCGCCTCCTCACGGAAGTGCACGCCGTCATGCGTGCTCACGGCGCTCAGGAATATGCGCTTTTCACCGACAACTACTGCGACTACAGCTTCTATCAGCGTAAGCCCTGGGAGAAGATCGGCGAAATGATCTGGCCTTCGCCGAAATGGGCTGGTTCTTCGCGCAGCTTCATGTTCGCGCGGCGCATCGCCTGACGGGCGGCGCTCTCTGTTCTTAGCTTTTCAGAGAACACGTCCGGCCGACCGCCCCAATTTGGCCCAAAGCGGCCGGCCGGACGCCTTCAAGAGCCTTAAATCACATAGTCGGGCGTGCCGATGGAAGCCAGATAGCGCGATAAAAACTGCCGCGTTCTCGGCTCCTTCGGATTCGTGAAGAACACTTCCGGCGCGCCTTCTTCGACGACGACGCCCTTATCTATGAAGCTCACCTTGGTGGCGACATGACGGGCGAAATCCAGCTCATGGGTGACGATGACGAGCGTGCGGCCTTCTTCGGCCAATTTCTTGATGACTTCCAGCACCTCGCCCACCAGTTCGGGGTCGAGCGCGGAGGTTGGTTCGTCAAAGAAAATGACGTCGGGATTGGCTGCGATGGCTCGGGCAATGCCGACGCGCTGCTGCTGGCCGCCCGAGAGCTGACTCGGGTAGTGATCCGCGCGGTCGCCCATGCCGACTTTTTCAAGACATTCCCGCCCAATGCGCTCGGCCTCGGCGGCGGAAAGTTTGTGTACGACGCGCAGGCCTTCGGTGACGTTTTCCAGTGCGGTGAGGTTGCGAAAGAGGTTGTAGTTCTGAAAGACAAAACCCGTCTTGCGGCGGATGCGGGCTGCATCCCGGTGACTCACCTTCGGGAGGTCGAGCACCTCGCCCTCGAAATTCATTTCGCCGCCGTCAGCGGTTTCAAGAAAGTTGGCAATTCTGAGGAGCGTTGTCTTCCCGGAACCCGAAGGACCAAGGATGGCTACCACATCGCCCTTAGCCACATTGAGGCCGACATTTTTGAGCACTTCGGTGCCGCCGAAAGACTTCTTTATATTCTTGAGTTCAAGCATCTTTGGGGCCCCTCATTAATAGTCGTAGTGCTGGAGTTTCTTTTCGCCCCAAACCTGAATGCGCGACAAGATCGTTGTGAAGGCGAGGTAGATAACGGCCGCTTCCAGGTAAAGCCAGAAAGGCTCATATGTGCGGGCGGCGATGCGCTGCGCGCTCATGAACATTTCATAAACCGTAATCGACGAGGCAAGTGAAGTGTTTTTTACGAGCGAAATGAACTCGTTGAAGAGCGGCGGGAAAGCTGTGCGGAAGGCCTGCGGCAGCACAATGCGGAACATCGTCTGCGTCCAGCTCATGCCGACGCAGAGCCCGGCCTCGAGCTGCCCCTTAGGCACCGCGCTGATGGCAGCGCGGAGCGCCTCAGAAGCATAGGCGCCCACATTGAGCGAAAAGGCGATCACGGCCGACGGAAAGGCGTCGATGACAATGCCGATGCTCGGGAGGCCAAAGAAGATGACAAAAAGCTGTACGAGCGCGGGCGTGCCGCGGAAGATCCAGACGTAGATTCGGGCGAGCGGCTCGAGAACGGGCGTCTTCGCCGTCCGAATGAGTGCAATGGCCACGGCGACAACGAGGCCAATGGCAAAAGAAATGAGGGTGAGCGGAATCGTCACGCAGATCCCGGGAATGAGAAGCTGAGTGAAGGAGTCCGACAATATTTGAATAATGCGCTGGTCCATGACGTGCTCGGTTTGGGGGCCGCTCACAACCGTGATTGCCCTCCGGGAGAGCGCACAGTCGTTTTCAGCGGTTTGGGCGGGGAGCTTGCAGGAAGTGTCTAATGATAGGGAAGCGGCGCCGGACTTTGGGGGCTTTTCTGTCCTTTAAGGTCAAGAGTTCGGGCAGAAAAACTTTTCCTTGAGGTCCGACGCCGCCAAAGATCACTTCGTTGACACGTCAATGCCGAGGAACTTGATGGAAAGCGCCTTCAGAACGCCTTCGGCGCGCAGTTCATCGAGCGCCTGGTTGAGCGCCGCGAGAAGTTTCGGGTTGCCCTTGCGCACCGGAATAGCCACGTCAATGCCCTCTTTGGTCGTGGCGACCACCTTCACCGGCACATTGGGCTGCGCCTTGCGGTAATCGACCCAGGCGAGTTCGGAATTCACCACAGCATCGGCGCGCCGCTGAGCAATGAGCTGAACCGACTGCGCGAAGTCCTGCACCCCGACGATTTCTGCGCCCGCATTAACCGCAATCTTTCCCCAGTTGGAGGTGATGGTCTGCGCCATGCGGACGCCTTTGAGGTCTTCAAAGCCCTTGATCTTCTCGTTGTCGCTGCGCACAAGGAGCACGCCCTTGATTGACACATAGGGCTTCGTGAAGTCGTACTTCGCGAGGCGCTCAGGCGAAAGACCAATCTGGTTGATGCCGATGTCGTAGCGCTTGGCGTCAATGCCCGCAATGAGTGCATCCCACGGGGTTTCGACAAACTTCGCTTCAACGCCAAGCTTCTTGGCGATGGCGCGGCCAACTTCCACGTCGTAGCCCGTGAGGCGGCCTTTTTCGTCATGATAGGTATAGGGCGCATAAACCCCTTCCGTGCCGATCGTGATGACGCCGCGGGCCTTGATGTTATCGAGATCTTCGGCGTGTGCGGCGCTCGCGGCGAAGCCAAACGCTGCAGTCAGTGCAAGCGCGGCGCCGAGCGTCCAGCGGCGAGAGACCGCGCGCAGTGAAAAAGAATGGGCAGAAGCGGCAATGGAGTGCGTCATGATGAAAATCCTTTGAACTTAGCGAATTCGATGCGTTTTGCTCAATAACGGTCCGCACCGGCGGGGCCTCCGATAGAGCCGCGGCGGGTGGTCGGATAAAAAGTGTCGTGACCCTGCCGGAAGCCCCGCGGGTGCGGACTGTCACTTTTGATGAGTGAGCTCGGTGAATGTGGTTTAGCGGCTGGAGTGCTTCATCAGCGCTTCGCGGCGGCAAAGGCCTGCTCAAAGTCGGCGATGAGATCCTCGATGTCTTCAATGCCGACGGCGACGCGGATGAGGTTCGGCGTAATGCCGAGTTTCTTCTGCAGTTCCGGCGCATAGGACTCATGCGTCATGGTGGCCGGAATGCTGATCAGACTTTCAACGCTTCCGAGACTCACGGCAAACTGGAAGAGCTTCAAGGCTTTCACAAACTTTTCAAGGTCATAGGCCTCTTCATTGAAGCGGAAAGAGAGCACGCCGCCCGCGCCTTTGGACTGGCGGCGGTTGACGGCATAACCCGGATCGGATTCAAGACCCGGATAAAAGACGGCTTCAACCCCGGGATGAGCGGAAAGGTAGCGCGCAATCGCATGGGTATTTTCTTCGTGGCGGGCCAGGCGCAGCGGCAGCGTTTTGATGCCGCGCTCGAGCAGGAAGCTGTCGAACGGATCGAGGACGCCGCCCAGGGCCTTCGAGTAGAGCTTGAGCTTTTCGTAGAGTTTGTCGTCATTGAGGACGACGAGCCCGGCGAGAAGGTCGGAATGACCGCCGTAATATTTAGTGGCTGAATAGATGACCACGTCGGCGCCGAGGTCGAGCGGACGCTGATTGACGCCCGTGAGGAACGTATTGTCGACGGCGAGCAGCCAGCTGCGGGCTTTGGCAGCTTTGGCCACATGAGCAATATCGGTGACTTCGAGAAGCGGATTAGAGGGCGTTTCGATGTAGACGAGCTTGACGTCAGCGGGCGCCGTTTCAAAGTCGTAGGTATTGAAGTCGTCGACCACCGTGAATTCGACGCCGCGCTTCTTGAAGAGCTCGGTCGCATAAAGCCAGGTGCCGCCGTAGACGTTGTTGGAGATCAGCACGCGGTCGCCGGCATTGAGCGTTTCAAAGACCAGCGAAACCGCGGCCATGCCGGTGGCAGTGGCGATGCCGTGCTTGGCGCCCTCAATGTCGGCAGCATGCTTTTCAACATCCGAACGCGTCGGATTGGCTGTGCGGCTGTAGCCGTATTCGCGGAACTCCGTCGGGCCCTTTTGGATAAAGGTCGATGTGAGATAAACGGGGAATGCGGCAGCGTAGTGGGAAGTGTCGGTGAGACCGCCGTGAACGGCAATGGTAGAGATCTTCATGATGATGGCCCTGGACGTCAATGAATAAGTAAAGCTTTTAAAAAATGAGTTGATGATGTATTACCGAAGTCTTTTGGTGTTTTTAGGCGTAAAGGAAGCCCCGCTTTCTGTCAGTTATTTCTGTCAGAAAGTCAAATTACGAAACTAAATGAATTCGGAGTCTAAAAAAAGGCGCCGCTTCCGCGACGCCTTTGGGATCCCGCTGAGATAAACCTGACTCACCGGAATATGGCTGAATGTTCCGGAAGTTCAGGTCTCACGACATCGAAACCATGCGTCGCGGCCGGTCTGCGTGCAGCAGCACATCAGACACGCGCACATGGTGCAGCACATCAGCTTGTAGCGACGCTCGGTCATGGTTATAAAAGTTCCCAAAAAGTCGTGAGAAAACGAGAATTTCTAAAAATTGAAAAGTTCGCTTTCAATTTTGCGCACCCATCATTTTGGGCGCTGTTGGAGTAATCATGGAATGAATTAGTAAAACCGTCAATAAGACATTCATCTTAGTTTGGTAAAAAAGACGCTCTTCATCGGTAATACCTCACATTGAAGCCCGTCCTCCGAACCAGAGAAAAGGCTCGTTCATTCTTTTTCGCGGTTCTGCCAGCGTTCTGCGCCGGCAGCGAGCCGCGTGAGACCTTCAAGGAGCAGGGCTCTTTGCGTCGCAATATTGATGCGCACAAACCCTTCGCCGTCTCGGCCGTAATGCGAGCCTGCCGCAGCCCAGACTTTCTCGTGCGTTTTAAGCGACTCGCAAAAGGCGTCCGTGTCTAGGTCCGCGCCCAGCATTGGCCGCATGTCTGCCCAGAGGAGGTAAGTGCCTTCGAGCTTGGAAAGCCGGCAGAGCGGCAGTTTTTCGGCAAAAAAGGCTTGAGCGGCATCGAGATTGCCCTGCAGGTAGGAGAGGAGGGCTTCAAGCCACGCCTCCCCTTGGTTCCAGGCGGCAATATCCGCAGCAACGCCGAACACATTGACGTCGCAGCACTCGTTGTCATTGACTGCCCGGTCAATCTTCGCTCGGACCTTGGGGTCGGCGGCAATAATGGCAGCAATGCCGGCCCCGGCCAGATTGAAGGTCTTGGTGGGGGAGGTCAAGATCACCGTGCGCAGGGGATCGACGCCCTCAACTTGAGCCGCAGGGAGATAACGGCTGCCGCCAAAGACAAACTCGCCGTGAATTTCGTCGCAAACGAAGAGCACGCCGGCCTGGTGTGCGATTTGAGCCGTCCGGCGAATTTCGTCGGCCGTCCAGACACGGCCCACCGGATTGTGCGGGCTGCAAAAAAGGAACACCTTCACTCTGGGGTCGGCGAGCGTCTTTTCGAGCGCCGCAAAATCAATCGTCCAGCCGGCATTGCCCATTAGAAGCGCAGTTTCTGCCGCAAAGCACCCGTTGTTGCGGATGCTCGAAAAGAAGCAGTTGTAGGCCGGCGTCATCAGCGCCACACCGTCGCCCGGCCGCGTAAAGGCTTTGATGACCGCGGAGACGGCGGGGACTACGCCGGTGGTACAGAGCACTTCTTCGCGGCGGATCTGCCAGCCGTGTCGCCGGGCAAACCATCCTTGGAGCGCTTCGTACCAGGCGTCGGGCACTTTTTCGTAGCCGAAGACGCCGTGCCGGACGCGGTCGCTGAGCGCATCAATGATGCAGGGGGCCGTACGGAAATCCATATCCGCTACCCAAAGCGGAATGACATCCGCGTCGGCAGAATCCCACTTGTAGGAACCGGTGTCCCGGCGCTCTGTCGGTTCGTCGAAGTTGAATGCCTTCATGCTGAATTTCCCCTTCTTCGGCAACGAAAGCGCCTATTGTGCCGTACCGGTTTCAATGATGCAGTCCGATCCGCTGCGGCGGTGTTCGTCGAGAATCAATTTGCCGAGCGATTCGCAGCGGATGCGTCCGTGAATCGGGTTCTTGATGCTCGTTACCGAGCTCCTTATGTCCGCATTCACGGTGGAATACTCAAATCCGAGATCGCAGTCGGGATCCATCGTGCAGTTTTCAAGCACCAAATCCTCTGCATAGCAAAGCGGCTGAGTGCCCTTGATTCGGCAGTTGACGAGCTTCAGGCGCTTGGTGTGCCAGCCGAGGAATTCGCCGTCAATTTCCGAGTCGTACACCGTGACGTCCTCCGAATTCCAAAAGGCGTCTTTGGCGTGAATCTCGGCGTCGCGGATCACCATATTGCGGCAGTTCCAAAGCGTTTCCATCGCGTCGGAGAGTTCTACCTGCTCGAGGTCGATATTTTCCATGTCGCGGAACATCTTCGGCGCATCGATTCGGGTGTGCTTCATGCGCACATCGTCGGCGTACCAGATGGCGGCGCGGGCGCCGGGCGCAAAGCGGCCGCCCTCAAGCGTCACATGTTTGGCGTGCCAGAAGGGGTATTTGCCTTCAAAGAGGCAGTCTCGGGCGGTGATGTTTTCCACGTGCTTCAAGGCGGATTCGCCCGGGTGAATGACAACGTGGTCGAGCTCCGCGCTGCGGAGCGCAAAAAGCGGGCGCTCACCGCCGTATTCGACATTTTGGAGGATCTGCATTTATTTGTCCTGTTTCAATGGTGAGGCTGACCCGAAAAAAACAATGCCGGCATCCGTTTGGGGCATCGTCGGCCAGCGAATATGAATCGCTTCAAACTCTAAGACCGCTGGCTTTAGCCCGCCCTGCTGATCACTGCAAAGAACTGTACGATTCTGCTCGTGCCTTCAAACCCCTAAAAAAACGGCTCGAACATGCGAAGTTCGAGCCGTATCGAGCGCCAATATGGCTCCCAAGCTTCAGAAGAAGGTCTGCAGGAGTGCATTAAAGGCCACCGCGAAGACAATCGTGATTGCCAAATTGGTCTTCAGGGCCACAACGACCGTGGCCGCGAGCGTCACGAGCGTCACAATGTTTGTCGTCATAAAGGCCGGCGCGGCAATGGAAATCATTACGCAGCAGGGCGCGGCATCCAGAATGCGCTGCATGCGCGGCGACACGGGATGACGGCGAAGCACCAGCCAGCCGATCAGGCGTGTGGAGTAGGTGGCGAGCAGCATGCCGCAGATAACGATGAATTCCTGAAGCGACGGCAGGGCGAAAATAGTGCGTAGCGTATCGGACATCTTCGTATTCTCCTTATTCGCTTACCGCTGCCAGAACCAGACCGGTAATGGTGCCGAGCAGAATGCTCCAGTGAAGCGGCACAAAGAGGCTCGATCCGGCTGCGACGAGCGCCGAGGCCGCCATCGGGCCGGATTTGGAAAGCGCCGGCCGCATCGCCGCCACGAGACCGATGAAGGTGGCCGGAAAAGCCATCAGGAACCCCCAGCGGGTCAGGTCGCCGAGTGATCCGCCGACGGCGGCGCCAATCGCAGCGATCATGAACCACGAGGTCCAAAGCGTTACGCCGACGCCCATGTGGTAGGAAAAGGAGAAGAGCTCAGCAGCAGGGCGCCCCGCCTTGCGGCGGCGATGCACTTCCTGCATGGATAGTGCCCAGGTCTCATCGCACATGACGAAAAAGGCGAGGAGACTCCTTGGCGTTGACACTTTAGCGCTCTGCATAAAGGGTGTGAGCGCTGCGCCCAGCACAATGTGCCGGCAGTTGATCAGCCAAGTCGCGCAGACAATAACAATAAAGCTCGGTGCCGAGCTCCACAGAGCCACAGCGGCAAATTCACTGCCGCCCGCAAAGTTGAAAGCACACATGATGGCCATGCCGATGGCCGAGAGCCCGTGCTGAGCGCCTTGCGTGCCGAGAATAAAGCCGAGCGGCAAAATGCCGATCATCAGCGGCAGTGTTGAGCGTGCGCCGGCCAAAAAGTCGGACCAGACATCATTATGGACCGCTTGACTGACGGCTTTGGAAGAGGGCTCAGTTTCTGAACCGGCTGACCCTGCGTCAGTTTGAACGCGCTCGGAAGACGTTCCGTCTTCTGCGGACACGGCGCCTTCAGTAGGTTTTGTCATAGGGCAAGTTGGAAATTTGATTGGTTGGAAGATCGATTCTAGGACTTCTGCGCACCGAAAAAGTGCATGCGGCTCAGGCATTCCTATTAGTGCATCAGACAAATTAGGTAATAGCTGACCAAACACCATCGGGCCGTCTGCCGATCGAGCCGAGGGCCTGCCGCTCAGCATCTAATTACTTTGGCGGAGTTCTTTTGGTGGATAGGCATTGTTTGCACCGCGTTCTAGCATCCGAATCAGGTTGTTCCTCATCGGAGGTTGCATGTCAGTTGTCTTGCTGTTTGAAGCTCAGGTTCAGCCCGGGCGCCTTGAGGCATACGTCCATTACGCGCTTGAAGCTCAAAGGGATTTGGCTGCGGCTGACGGATGCCTTTCAACCGAACAGCTCATGGCTGTTGATGAGGCTCGCCGCATTATGGTGAAGTCCATCTGGCGCGACTCGGCTTCGGCTCAAGAGTGGAACCGTACCAACGGCGCACTGCTCGCTGAGCGGGCAGCTCGGCTCTCACTCTTTGAAGATTATTCCGTATCGCTCCTTTGTCCTGCTGAATTCACCCCGACAGCTGCGCCGGCGCCGATGATTCGCGAGGCTGCCGCTATAGCGAGCTGAGACGCACCAGAGCCGCTCAAGAAAGATTCCCTGCCGCCGCAGTCACCACCTCCATGTAGATCTCCGCACCCGACTGCGGCGGTTTTTTCTCCATCGAGCCTTTCGATCCTTTGATGGATTGAATTTGCTCAAAACTATAGAAGCTTCCCGACGCCTGACGGCATCGGGAAGCTTCCGTGCAGTTTTGGCCGCTCGCTCCGGGCTGACAGCCCGAGGGTGAGCATCACTGATTCTTATTGCGCCGTCTTCAGATAAGCGTCTGCGGACTGACCGGCGATGCGGCCGAACGTCACAATATCGGCCTGAGCGTTGCCGCCGAGGCGGTTGCCGCCATGGACGCCGCCCGTGACTTCACCGGCCGCAAAGAGACCCGGGATCGTGTGACCGGCAGGATTAAGCACCTCAGCCTTGGTATCGATCTTCACGCCGCCCATCGTGTGGTGAACGGCCGGCTGAACCTTGACGGCAAAGAACGGGGCGGTCTGCATGGCCTGCGGCATGTCGGCACGGCCGAACGCATCCTTGCCCGCAGCTTTTCCGGCCGCATAAGCCTTGAGCGTGGCTTCAAGCTCAGCCGCCGGCACGTTCATCGCCTTGGCGATTTCGGCGACGGTATTGCCCTTAACGGCCAGACCCATCGAAATATAGGAGTCCATGAGTTTAGCGGACTTGCGGGTGGCATCATCCCAGAAGACCCAGGCGAAGCGGCCGGGCTGCTTGAGTTCGGCAGCCGAAACCACATCGCGCGTCAGGAGTTCATTGGTGAAGCGCTTGCCTTCGGCGTTGATCAAAATGCCGCCGTCGCCGCGCACGCTTTCAGAAATCAGCGTGCCGTCCGGCGCGGCCGTCGGATGCGCCTGAATCTGCTTCATATCCACGAGCGCTGCGCCGGCGTGTTCGGCAAGGATAATGCCGTCACCCGTTGCGCCGGGCTGATTGGTCGTTGCATAACCCTTGAGTTTGGGCTGATACTTGACGAGCATATCCTGATTGGCGCCGAAGCCGCCGGTGGCGAGCACCACGGCCTTGGCATCAATCGTATAGACCTTGCCGTCCTTGGTCGTGGCTTTGACGCCCGCTACGCGGCCGTCCTTCATAATGATTTCGGTGGCGCGCGTCTGCGTGCGAACGTCCATCTTGCGGTCTTTCGCGGCCTTCCAGAGCACACGGATGACTTCCGGGCCGATGGCGGAGCCGTCTGTCGGACGGTGAGCGCGGGGATACTTGGCGCCGCCCGCGCGCCCAACGGTATTGAGGTCAGCACCCAGTGAAACGAGCCAAGCGACGGCGTCCTTCGCATGGGTGGTCAGCGTGCGCACCAGCGCAGGGTCATTGAGGTTGTGGCCGCCCTTCATCGTATCGGCATAGAACTGATCGATCGTGTCGGGGATGCCGGCCTTTTTCTGCTGCGGCGTTTCCGCGGCATTGATGCCGCCTTCGGCACGCACTGTATTGCCGCCGATCATCGGCATCTTTTCCAAAACCACCACTTCGCGGCCAAGGTCGTGGAGCGTAACGGCTGCGGAAAGTCCCGCTCCGCCGGCACCAATCACGACGGCATCGGGATTAGCAAAAGCTGCGCCGACGGAAAGAACCAGTGCGGCGGCAATGAAAGTGCGCTTCATAAAGTATTTCTCCTTGAGGGCTTGCTCGGAATGCGTCCGAGCATTTTGTCGAAATGGTGCATCCGCGGCCGCACTCGGTCAGACGGCGGTTTTGGATGCATTAAATCTGCCTGACAGTATCTGCCTGGCGGGCGTCAGATGCGTTGAGAGATACTCAATGGCGCGTTGAGGTATTCTTTATGCCCTCGTTGGTATACACACGATGACAGAATGATGTTTATCTTTTTTGAGTACGCAATGCGAATTCGACAAAATCAATTGCTGAAGGCAAAGCTGGGCGCGCTTTAGGCAATACGAAAGCAAGCGGGCGTGCCGCCCAGCTGTCCTCCAGTTCGCGCACTTCTACCGGTGCGTTTGGCGGGACAGCCGACGCAGGAACGACTGCCGCGAGCGGCCCTCGAGCCACCAGTTCAACCAGCGGACTAAAGGAAGGGGCCTCAATAATCGGTTCAAAGCGAAAGCCTGCGGCCAATGCACGCTCTTTCATGGCTGCGGTCATTGGACTGGCCTCAGTGAGTGCAGCAAATCGAAGATTGAGGAGCTCCGCAAATTGAAGCGGCCGATTTTTAAACTGCTGAGCGGCGCAGGAGTCTCTGGGCAGAATCACCACATGGCGATCTTCGACAAATGGAACGAGTTCGAGCTTCGTCCGATATGCCGGCGAAAGTTCCCGAATACCGCCGATAAGTCCCAAATCGGCTTCGCCGGTGAGCACTGCCTCAGGCGTCAATGAACTTCGGTGTTCAGTTAATACGGCGCGGAAACTTGAATTTTCGCGCAGATAATCGGCCGCGATTCGGCAGAGAAAATTCTGCAGCCCTGTGCTGTTCGAAAAGATGCGAAGCGGCTCCGGATCATGCTTTGAAAAGGAATTTAATCGCGCGTCGAGCGCCGCCGCTTCTGCAAGAATGGGTACTGCAGCTTCGGCCAATGCGGTTCCGGCTTCAGTCGGCACGAGTCCTTTCCCGGTCCGCGTGAAAAGCTGCGCGCCGATGCCGTCTTCGAGTTTCCGGAGGCGCAGACTGACGGCTGAAGTTGTCAAATGTGCCGCTTCTCCGCTCGCTGACAAACTGCGCGTACGCATGAGAATCAAAAGAAGGCGCAGATCAGAGAGTTCATAGTGAAGCGGCATGTTTTTCGATACCAATCGAGATGCATTGACGGCAAATACAACTTTCGTTTTATGAAATTGTATGCAATTGCGGCACGAAAAGTCTTGCTTTGAGAGCAAGTACTCCCGCTAAGTCTTGTTGTGCGGCAGTAACAACGTAAATATTCAGGGCAAAAGGAACTTTAAGTCAAACGCAGCGCGGCATAAGGCATTCATTCGGCCAAGTACTTCAGATCGAATCTTTCTGCAGCTCACAATAGTTCAATCGCCTGCGGTTCTCTGCGCCGTCTTCAGCTTTGATCTTAGTATTCTTGCTTACAAAACCTGCTCAATAAGAATTCTTCATCCCATTGCATCACAATATTCTCTTTCTCGATATGTCTAAACAGTCTGATCGAACACGAGTTTGAATAACTTTTTTCTCAAGTCAGATATTGCTTTTGAGATTAAATTTGGTATTATTCGTTCCAACAAGACTTTTTCCCTTTTTTTTCGGAGAATAATATGTCCGATGATAAATTCGTAAATGAACTGACCCAGATTGAAGAAGAACAGCGTGCCCTGGATGCTCGCCGCGCTGCGATTAAGAAGCAGGTTGTGGAACGCGTTAAGGTCATGATCCGCACGTACCATCTTACGACGGACGACATCACCGTCCCCGCTCCGGGCGAACAGGACGACGACGGCCGTATGGTCAAGTACCGCGATGCCGACGGCAATACCTGGACGGGCCGCGGCCGCAAGCCGAAGTGGCTCATCGCCGCCATCAACGCCGGCGCCAAGCTTGATGACTTCCGCACCTATGCGGATCGCTCTGCTGAAGAACTCTGATTTTCTGCAGCATGATCAAAAGCGGAACTTCCTTGGGTGAAGTTCCGCTTTTTTTATTCCTGTTCACGGCACGCTCAAACTGTCTCTCGATACGATTTGGCAGCTGGTTTTGCCGAGGAATGAACCTCGGCACTCCTTCTCAGATTTACTAATGACTGAACCGCGCCGGCGATAGAGAAGGGGGATGTCGGTTTAAAGAAATAGGATGCGCCGCTTCATCGGCATAAGCATTTAGGCGAGGTTTCCGGCCTCATGGCAAGCCGTCCGCAAAGTCGAAACGGAAAGGATGAATGATCAGTTGTTCAATCAAAATCAACCTTTTATCAATAACGGATGATCGGCTGAGCGGCGAAGAGATGAATCATTGCATTCCAAGTTCTGATCGTAATAGGCAATACCTTGCTCGGAATTGAGCAGTCGTTCTGAAAGATTTGATCAAAAATCAGCATGAAGCGCATCCGATCATTCAGATCGCGGGATCACTTCTGCAGTTTGCGCCAAAGCCGCTCTTTACCCTGCAGATCTATTGCTAATTGCGAAAATCTTCTGGTTACGCCATGAACGAACAAAATATCAATCCGGGTATCTTTGGGCTCGGCAATCCCAATAATGCTTACAGCCAATATTTCTCCGGCCGCAGCTGGCTCAAAATGCTCACCGTCGAGCGTTTAGTGACGGCCAACGTCACTTTCGAGGCGGGCTGCCGCAACAACTGGCACGTTCATCATAAAGGCGGACAAATTCTGCTCGTTACTGCCGGCCGCGGCTGGTATCAGGCGTACGGCGAACCTCCCCGCGCACTGAAGCCGGGCGATGTTGTCAATATTCCGCCGGAAGTAAAGCACTGGCACGGTGCGGCAAAAGATTCGTCTTTCGCCCATATTGCCATTGAAGTTCCGGCCGAAGGCTCGTCAAACGAATGGCTCGAACCCGTTTCAGACGAAGACTATGCAAAGCTTTGACGAATGACGCAGAGACCGGCAGGGGTGTTTGCCTATAAGAACGAAACGCCGTCGTCAGCGGTTTGAATGTTTGGCTGACGACGGCATTTGGGGTTTCTCCGCGGACTGAAGTACCGCGCAGAGGTGTTTTCAGACGGAATGCTTTATCCCAGGGCGATCAAATCGCAGCCGGCCGGAGCAGAAAGCGTTGCAGTCATATAGAGAATGCGTCCGTCATGCGGGGCATGAATCTGCGCGAGCACCGCGCCTTCGAAATCCTCGAGATGCCCAAGCAGGTCACCCTTGAGGACATCATCGCCCGCCTTGACGCGCGGGAACCAAAGACCAAACTCCGAATGCGACAGATAGGTCGCAAACGGTGCCTCACGCTGGGCTGTATTAACCGGCGCTTTGCCGTCAATAACGCCAAGGTGCGCGAAGAGCGCCTTGAGATCTTCAAAGTAGGCTTCTACTTCTTTAGGCTCCCAGAGCCCGCAGGCGCCGCGCTCGATGAGAATGGACGGCGTGCCGCGAAGCGCAGCGCTGTTGTAGGCGCCGGTGGATGCCTGTGACAAAACCCGGACCGGCACACTGAGCACCTGGGCTGCGGCACGGGCCGTTGTGGTCACCTCAGGCGCACAATTGCCGGGCACGTAAACATAAGGAGTGAGTTTTTCAAAGAGATCGCCGCCGTGCAGGTCAATGTAGAAGTCTGCTTCGTCTTGGAGCTGGGTGATCGCCCAAGCCGTCTTTTCCGACGCAGAACCTTCCGGGTTACCAGGGAACATGCGGTTAAGGTTCTTCCCGTCTTCGGGGAAGATCGCTTTGGCGCGTTCCTTTAGGGCAGATGGATTGCAGAGCGGCAGGACCGTGACCGTCCCGGCAATATCGGCCTGTGCCAGAAAGCCTTGGAGTTTTCTGGCGGCCAAAATGCCGGGATATTCACTGCCGTGTATGCCGGCCGTGATCAGCACATGGGGTCCCGGGCGGCAGCCCGATATACGGTATCCGCGCAGCGTGACGCCGCCCTCGATTTCAAACGATTCAATCATTGTGGGTTTTTCCTCGCAATGGTCAATAAAGAACTTGTCCCTGAACGTGCATCACATCACCGTGCGGCGTGCCGATTTCTTCATCTCGCTCCATGCGGGCCTCGGCTTCCGGATCTGGAGCGCCGTGAATGCCGATACCCATCACGGCGCGAAGCAGATCGCGGGCGTAAGCATTGCGGATGTCGCCGATTTTGCTCATATCATCAACGGCTTCTACAAAGCTGCCGTTGTGGAGGAACCGCACGCGATCGCAGAAATAGGTAATGGCGGTCAAGTCGTGGGTAATGAAGACGTAGCTTAGATTCAGTTCACGCCGCAGATCCTTCAGAAGGTCCATCACTTGAATCTGCGTTGCCGCATCGAGAGAACTAATTGCTTCATCGAGCAGAATGAAGCGGGGTTTCAGAGCGACGGCGCGGGCAATGCACACACGCTGGAGCTGGCCGCCCGAAAGCTCATGCGGATAGCGGGTGAGAAAGCTTTCGTCGAGACCGACGCGTTCAAGGAGTTCAATGGTTTCCTTGCGCTGAGCTTCTCGGCTGATGTTTGCACCCTTCAGGCGCAGGGCACGGAAGGATTCCCCAATAATGCCCTGTACGCGAAAGCGCGGATTGGCCGAAGTGGTGTAATCCTGAAAAACAATGGAAATGCTCGACTGAATGCGCGCTTTGTCGGCGCGCGGGAGGCGGCCGTAGAGATCGAGCCCGTCGAGACGAACCGTGCCGGAGTCGGGCGCAAGCAGTCCGCAGAGGACACGTCCGAAAGTTGATTTGCCCGAACCCGATTCGCCGATGATGCCGAGGCATTCACCTTCCTTGAGGTCGATCGAAAGGCCGTGGAGCACTTCCTGACGTTCACGGCCGAAGAGCCGCGTCTGATTTTCCTTGCGGAATGAAACGCGGATGTCTTTTGCTTCAAGCAGCATGAACTTTTTCTCCTCGAATAGCCCGGCTGAAGGTCGACATGACTGAGAGATGCCGATCGATGAGTTCGCGCGTATAGGGGTCCTTCGCATGCTCAAAGATTTCTTCGGGCAGACCGCGCTCAACGGCAAGGCCGCGATGCATGACGACGAGCTTGTCCGAAATGAGCGAGAGCACGCCGAGATCATGCGAGATGAAGATCATCGCAGCACTGCGGGACGTTTTAATGCGCAGAAACTCCTGCATGATGGCGTACTGACTGATGGAATCGATGGCCGTTGTCGGCTCGTCGCAGATGATGAGGGACGGCTTCAGGGCAAGCGCGAGACCGATCATCACGCGCTGGAGCATGCCGCCCGACATCTGATGCGGATATTTGCGCAGCACATCCTCCGGGTCACGGATCTTCATGAGTTTAAGCACTTCAATCGATTTGGCCCGAATTTCGGCGCTCGTCCAGTCCGTATGTTCCTGGAAGGTTTCTGCCATCTGAGCGCCGATGCGGTAGAGCGGATCAAAGCAGCTCATGGGGTTCTGCAGCACCATGCAGATCCGTGAGCCGCGAAGACGGAGCAGGGCATCAGCATCTTTTTCGAGCAGGCTTTCCCCCTGAAAGAACACCTTGCCGCGAACTTCAAATGAGCGGTCGAGAAGTCCCAGCATGGCCTTGGCGGTCATGGATTTGCCCGAGCCCGATTCGCCGAGAATGCCGAGACACTCCCCGGGCGCCACGGAAAAACTGACGCCTTTGACGAGTTCGGCGGACTTCTTATCCTGATGGAAGGTGACGTACAGATCCTGCACGTCGAGTACAGACTGCTGAGACATCAGAGACGTACCTCCTTAGGATCAAGGGCGTCGCGAAGGCTGTCGCCCAAGAGGTTGAAGGCGCCGACGAGCACGACGACGGCAATGCCCGGAACGAGCATCTGCTCGGGATTGGAGATCATGACGTTCTTGGCTTCGTTGAGCATCGCGCCCCATTCCGGCATCGGTGCCTGAACGCCGAGACCGAGGAAGGAGAGCGTGGAGATGTTCAGAATGGCCCAGCCCGTGTCGAGACTCGCGAGAACGGCAAGTTCGGCAGCTATGCAGGGCAGCATGTGATGCGTGAGAATGAAGTAATTCCCTGAACCGATGGACTTGGAGTACAGAATAAAGTTCGATTCGGTGTACTTCACGACGGCCGTTCGGATCATTCGGGCGTACCAAGCCCATTTGATGAAGATATTGGCGATGATGACGTTCTCAATGTTCACGCCCATGAGCGCCACCACGGCGAGAATCATGATTTGGGACGGGAAGGAGAGCATCACGTCGACCACGCGCATGATGAATTCATCAATCGGTCCGCGGAAGTAGCCTGCCAAAACCCCCATCAGCAGTCCCAGCCCAATCGTGCCGGCCATGGTGAGGAGCGACAGGAAAAAGGTCGGACGAATACCGTAAAGCATGCGTGAGAAAACGCAGCGGCCGAGCTGATCGGTGCCGAGCGGATACTCCCATGAGGGCGAAGCGAACTTCATCAAAATATTGTTTTCATACGGGTCATGCGGCGCAAGCAATGGCGCGAAGACGCCCGCAAAGACCGTAAGCAGAATCACGACCAGGCAGAACTGCGTGACCGGATTGCGCAGAAAAACTCTAAGCATTTCAGGCCGTCTCCTGTTTGCGCAGACGCGGATCGACCGCGCACTGGATGATGTCGAAGAGGAGGTTGAAGATCACGAAGAGCACGCCCATCATGAGCACATAGGCTTGAATGACCGGGTAGTCGCGATTGAAGATCGATGTGATGCAGAGTTTGCCGAGACCGGGCCAGGCAAATACGTTTTCCACAACGATCGTGCCGGCAATCAGCTGCGGAATCGACATGCCGATGGCGGTCACGCACGACTGGAGCGAATTCTTGAGCACGTGTTTGACAAGAATCGAACCTTCCTTGAGTCCGCGAACGCGTGCGTAAAGCACATAGTCTTCACGCATGTTTTCGAGCATATTGTTGCGGATCAGGCGGATATAGGTCGAAATGTAGGTTAGCGCCACCGTAAAGGCAGGCAGGATCAAATGGGTAAAAGTGCCCGAGCCGCTCGTCGGCAGCAAATCGAGCTTGATGGAGACGAACCAGATGAGGAGCAGACCCACCCAGTAAGCGGGCATGGCCGTTGTCGCAAAGACGATGCCGCGCATGATGCGGTCAAACCAGCTGTCTTTATAGACGGCAGAAAGAAAGCCGATGGGCAGGCTCAGCACGATCACATAGACCAAGGAAAGGCCCGCAAGTGACAGGGTGGCCGGCAGACAGCGGCCGAGTTCGCCCAGCACTGTGCGGGACGGATTGGTGTAGCTCACGCCGAAATCGCCCTGAAGGCAATTCCAAACCCAGTCGACATAACGCACGAAAAACGGCCGGTCTAGGCCCAATTCCGCACGGACCTGCGCGATGGCTTCAGGCGTAATGACGGGCGTCTGTCTTACGCGGAGCGCAACTTCCGCCGGGTCTGACGGGATGAGATTGATAAAGATGAAGCAGAAAAACGAGATGACGAAGAGCAGCGGAATCGTTGCCAGCAGTCGTCGGATGATGTATTGGCGCATAGAAAGACAAATCCCCGGCGCCAAATTTCCATAAACGGAACGGCGCAGTCGAATAGGGGCTCGATCCTGCATGCATGCGTTCGAGCCCCTGCGGCATCAGAAGCGGTTACTTCCAATACATGTCGGCGAAAGGAATCTCGTATTGGTTCGAGAGGAAGCCGACGCCGCCCAGTTCAGCATTGAAAAGCGCTTTGTTGGTTTCGAATGAAATCGGCAGATAGACCGCGTCTTCGTGCAGATGCGTGAGCACGTAGCGATAGAGTTCGCGGCGCTCTTTTTCATCCGTGCTCGTCAGGATCTTGGTGATAGCTGCGTCGATTTCATGCTTGTCAGGGAGACCGAGCTGAGCCTCATAGTCGCCGTAGACACGCTGACGCATTGCGGCGAGCGAAGACTGCGGATCATAGGGCGTTCCCCAGCAGATATTGAAGACCATGTCGAACTTGCCGTTCTTCATGTTGTCGCGATAGGACTGTTCTTCTTCGCCGCGGATTGAGATCTGCATGCCGAGCTTGCCGAATTCGCTCTGGAGGTATTCAGCAATCGTCTTTTCAGAAACCGAATTGGAGTTGTAAAGCAGCCCCAGCGCCAAGGGCTTCCCGTCTTTGACGGCAGGCGCGCGCTTGCCGTCACGCTTGTAGCCGGCTTCTTCGATCAGTTTGGCCGCTTCCTTCATGTCGTACTTATAGGGCTTCAGGTCGATATCGCAGTACGGAATCGAAGTCGAATAGAGCGTGTCAGCGCCCGGCTCAAAGCCGTGGAAGACGCCCTGTGAGATCACCGACTTGTTCGTCGCATGCTGAATGGCCGTGCGGATCTTCTTGTCCTTGAGGATATCGTTGGTGGTATTGAGAACGATCTGGCGGGTTGAAGTGGGCGAAGAAACGGCAATCGAGAACTTCTTGCTGTCGCGGTACTTGTTGAGCGCGTCAGCGTCGATCATGTTCTTGCCCCAGATGAGGTCGATTTCGCCTTTTTCCAGCGCCAGAATACGCGTCTGATTGTCCGGAATGACCTTCACGACGATGCGCTTAATGGCGGGTTTTTTGCCCCAGTAGTCCGGATTGGCTTCAAAGACGGAGTATTCGTCAACCACATGCTCCTTCAGCACATAGGGACCGGAACCGATAAAGGCGGTAAGACCGTTCTTGGTCTTGCCGTCCTTCATGACGTTGGGCGAAACAAAAGCAAAGGGGCGTGTAACCGCAAGCTCCGTGAGCATCGGGTAGTAGGCTTCCTTCATCTTAATAACGAACGTGTTGGCATCCGGCGCTTCTACGCCTTCAAGAAGACGCATCATTTCAAGCCAGGAGTGACGCGTTTTGTTGTCAATCAGCGCATCAAAGTTCGCCTTGACAGCATAGGCGTCAAGCACGTGGCCGTCGGTGAACTTCAGGTTCGGGCGAATTTTGAAGGTGTACACGCGGCCGTCGGGCGAGATGTCCCAGCTTTCTGCTACTGCTCCGTGATACTTGCCGTCATTGCCAAGGGTGACGAGCCCTTCAAACACCATTTCCTGAGCGAACATTTCGCCGGCATAAAGGTGCGGATTCAGATCGCGAAGATCACGGTAATTGACGAATACCAGAGTGTCTTTACCCTGAGCTGCTGCGTGAACAGGCGTCGGCGAAGTAAAAAGAACAGTACCAGCGAGGAGCGTCATGCAGACAGCGCTGCCAAGCGCACGGCGGGTAAGGCGGAAGGGCTTCATTAGCAAGGTCCTTTCGTTGAGAATTAGAACGAGAATTGTTATCGATTATACGGAAAGAACTTTGAATGTTTAGATTCGTAAATTGGTTAACGTTTACTTACGTGCGTACCTTTGTTAAAAATCAAGCGTTGCACATCTTTAATCGGTAAACCAATAAATTAACGTAACTCTTTATCGTGTTGAATGGAGTAAACGATTGATGTGTTATGCGCCATTTCATGGCGCTTTCATTTTGGCATCGCCTAATCAGGGTTTGTGCTTAGCGCATTAATGCAGGATTGTTGGCTAATCAAAATCCGGTCTTACGCCCCTTCGACAGCCCGATCGGGCGGCACGGGGTTGAGGCTGCCGCTTGGATGCCTGCAATTTCTGATGAAGTGAAGGTTTGTTGAGAAGCGGTTCTATGGCAGGCCGCAGCTCCTCAAGTTTCTGCAGAAATGGACGGAACGCAGAACAAGTGAGTATGCGTTCCGTCAAGGTATGTGATCACTCAAGTGCGAAGAGGTTCCCCTGATTTTTGCAAATCATCTGAATCTTCATCAGAGGATTCTTCTGAATCAGATTCATCTTGTGCTGTTTTACTCCAGCTATTGGTTAATCGCCGAATGCGCATAAACGCTTTGTATCGCGCTTTGATGGGTGTGGTGTCAGCTTCTTTGATATCAGCTATCGTTCGGACAACGAGAGAGAAGCGACCGTTTGAGCATTCAAAATTACCCACGGCGATGCGATAACTCATGCCGACACGCATAACAAGGCCTTGTTCAGTTACTTGAATGCGTACGAGCTGATGAGTACCGCCGGTCTCTTTGACAGCACGAATAGTGACAATGTCCCCTTGGCAGAGGCAGTCAATGTTTCCGTCGAATAAGAGTTGCAAGCGTCGGTTGAACTCTTGAAGCTCTTTAAGAATCGATTCATTCATCCCTTGATCGATCCAAAAACTGCAGCATTCATCAAGTGAATTGAAAACGATGTTGTCGTCAGAATCATCAGATGCTGTAGTGAACCGAGAAGCTGAAAGGATCTGATCCATGTAGTCTTTCGTATTGCGGATATTGTCCGCAGATTCCGGAGATCTCGCACTCTCTATAATCTTTGACCGCATAATTAGGTCAAAAAGCATAAATAGAAGCCGTTGAATGGATTTGCTTCTTTTTCGAATCCACGGATCTGTAAGCAGCGCATCTTCAAGAACAATATCGTCAGGGGTTAACTCCTCAAGCTCCGCCTCGGTGCTTTTGACGGCATTGTCACTCTTCTCGACACTTTCGGACGTTTGTTCAAACCAACTCCAGAGATTCGGTCGGCGCAGGATTTCGTCGTAAAGTCTAGGATAAGCGGACTGAATACAAACTATGCCATACAGGAGTTTTGAGAATAGCTGAGGATTCTCTGATTCTAAACGGCATTTACTTAGCCGGTGGATTTCGCGAACCAGTGAAAGGGTGTTAATCATGCGCTTAATGGAGCGCGGATTGCGTCCACACGAGTTGATGGTGAAAACTTCGATTGATTTCATAAAGTCTTCACTGGACAACCAACCGATATCGCAATATTCAATTCGATTCAACAGATCGTGGAGGAATTGGCTGATTGCATAGCCTTCAATCGGTACACGGAAAGTCAGCTGAATAATTTTGTCAAAGAAAGAACGGAACTCTCGCTCGTTTTTCTCTGTCCTTACGCCGAAGCGGCTAGAGAGGCCTTCAACAACGACCTCATAGTCGATTGCCAGCATGAAAATGCAATTTGGCACCTCAAAGAGATTTTTGAGCAGCGACAGCACTTGAACAGCAACCGGCGGATCGAGTCGATCCAAATCGTCAACAAAAAAGATAATGCCTTTGACTTTCTGTTTCGCTTTTCTGTTCTCGTTGTACTGCTCAAGGTACATTGCGACGGAATCGGCTAACTTGTCTCGGAAGTATTCCGGACCGGCAGCTTCACCCGGCGACAGTAAACCATCCAAATTGTTGAAACTCTCCGGATTGATTCCTGCAGCACTTGCCCCGACTTTGGCGGCTGTCAGCGCGAGTGCACCAAGGGTTCCACGAAGCCGACGACCGGCATCCCGTACTTTTGAAGAAGAACCCATGAGCTCATCCATCTGAGCGCTGAGTTCCTTCGTCAAGCCTTGGATGACGGCAAGCTGAGCGGCAATGTCACTTTTGAGAATGGAATACTGCCAGGTATTGACCCAAACCCCAAGGTAGTTGCCGCTTTTCTTATCCGCTCGAATCGGAGTGTCTCCTGGAGGTTCTTCCGCACAGAAATTTTGGAAGTTCGCGCAGACACGACCTGCTATGGCATTCATGAGCGACGTTTTCCCGCATCCCCATTCGCCTTGCACCGCAATAGTCATCGGCGTTTCGGCTCGTACAATAAAGTTGCTCAGCGCTTCGATGTAGCTCAATTGTCCGAGTTGATCGCTGCCGGCTGGTGAAAGCGGGATATCCGTTATGTTAGAAGTGGTGATTTCTTTGGCTGCCATAGTCAGAAGATCTTTTTAACAAGAAAATGCCAGGCAGCGACGATGTTCTCATCCTTTTCGCGTTCCATGCCGAAAATAGTGAAGTCTTCAACCCTTCCGATTTTTTTGCCCGTTCCCGGACCTCGTGTTGACGACTTATACACCCAGCCGTCCTTCACATTGCCAATCACAGCTCCGCTTCCCGGTGAGGAAATCGAACTTTCGTAAATAACACCGTCTTTGGTATTGCCGACAACGCGGCCAGTGCCAGTGCTGGTGCCACCCTCTCTTATGGCATCTCTATGCAAATTACCGATACACGTTCCAGCGCCAATCGAACGTGAGGAGCTTTCACGAATCACGCCATTTTTGAAGTTTGGAATTTTCATTCTCATACTCCCATGAAAACACGAGTTGTTTTCATTTTAGGAATTAAAAAGGAAATCCCAAATGGTGGATTATCCGCAGTACGATGATGTTTATAGGAGTAATGAAGACTGGCTGACGTCAGATCGAGGGATGGCCGTTAAGCCTTCGGCCTGAATCATCGGCTCCGCTCTTTGGACTCAGCAGCCGCAGCATGCGCAAAGATGCGGTCTACCCAGATGCCGTCGGCTTCGATGCGTTTGGGCTGCAGGTGATCGTCATCCCGATACCAAGCCTGCAGATTGCATTTTTGATCTGGGCAGACAACAGGGGTGGGGTCAATATATTCAGCAGCGTCACCTAGAATCCTTTGGATTTCTTCATTGCCGCGCTTCCAGTCATCGGCTGCAGGGAATGCTTGCACCATGCCGACGGCGTCGCCCGTAATGCGGTTGACATGCTTCAAAGGATCGTAAATGCCTTGCTGCCCGCCGACATTCGGCGTCCAGGGGTAATCCAGCATGACATAGACCTTCAGGTCTTTCCGAGTCTCGAGGAGCGGCCGGACCGTTGCGGCCACCTCGTAAAACTCTTCCTCCTTAATTTTGCCGCCCCACATGCTGCCGATGACGAGCGTGTGTACACGCTTGTCTGCCACAATCGCTTTCACTGCGCGGGCATAGTCACCCATGCGCTGGTCATTGAAAAGGAACCATCCGGCTTTGGCAATCATGCCGAAGTTGACATGCTCGCGTTCACTAAGCCGCTGAGCGCGCAGATAGTACTGCGCCATATGAGAGTCGCCAATGAAAATCAATGACGGGAATGCATTGGGGTTGGGGGTGGCAATATCCACGCCCTCATATTTGAATCTGGGGGCCTTTTCAAAGCCATCCCATTCATTCTCTGCACGAACAGAGATCACCTTGTCCTCAAATTTAAGCGGGCGCTGAGGGAATCCGTCAGTTTGGCGAATAGTCTCTCCGAGTGCCAGCATTAAGACTAAGCCAGCCAACAGGAGAAGAACGGCTTTGCCGGAATTGCGGCATCGGCGAATAGGATTTTCGACATAAAAATATACGAGTGCGGCAATGACAAAACTCAGCGCCAATACGGCAATCAATTCGGAGGGCGTTGCATCCGGCACGGCGATAAAGAGATAAGCCAAGAGCGGCCAGTGCCAGAGATAAAGTGAATAGCTGATCAGCCCGACAAAGGTCATCGGACGCCAGCAAAGAAGCGTACGGTTGAAAAGGGCATCGGGTTCGGCCGCGATGACCAGAACGGCGCCAAGCACTGGGATCAGCGTGATAAGCCCGGGATGCGCTGCGCTCTCAGTAACGAACGCCATCGGAAGAACGATCATCAGGATGCCGGCGATGGAGAGCCCGTTGCGGACATTTTGGGAAAAACGCGATGTACTGAAGCCAATGAAGGTTTCAGAATAAGACAAAAGAATGCCGGCCCCTAATTCCCAAAAGCGAGTCAATGGGAAGTAGAAGGCAAAATTGCGGTCCGAAGAAGAGAGACAGGCTGCGAGTGAACCCAATGCAATGAGAGCAGCAGCGATGCCGATCATCTTCACAGAACGGCTTAATCGCCAGATCAGCGTACAGATGAGCGGAAAAACAATGTAGAACTGTTCTTCAATGGCCAGGCTCCAAAGGTGGAGCAGGGGTTTGCGAAGTGCATCTTCCGTGAAATAGCCAATTTCACTGAGAAGCTGGAAATTTTGAATGAAGAGCGTGCTTGCATCAATGTGCATCCCCAAATTGGCATATTCATCTGGGAGAAGAATGAACCAGCCAACTGCAGCCACAAAAGTGAGCAGCAAAATGAGGTTGGGAATAATGCGCTTGATGCGCTTCTCATAGAACTCGATATAGCTAAATGAGCCGCTCGCTATGCCGCGGAAAATGATTCCGGAAATCAGATAGCCGGAGATGACAAAAAAGACATCCACACCAAAGAAGCCCCCGGGTATCAGAGACGGAAACGCGTGGAAGATCAGTACAGGCAGAACCGCCAGCGCGCGCAGTCCTGTAATGTCGTTTCTCCATAATTTGGGGCGGCTGGCGGCGGTCATCGGTGTCATGGTCTTCATCGGCCGCTTAAGGGCATAGGCTCGCGGCGAATGTTTGTTTTGATCATTGGAACAGCTCATCGGGCTGGCGCAGAATCATATCTGCTGATGAGCTAAGGCGTAGTGCCTAAGTCCATGAGAAATGCAACGACTTAATGCACAGAATGGTTCTATGCCTGCAGGCCGCAAATGTTCCCAGCACTTTCACCGTCCGCTATGCACTCTCCCGGCATCACAAAATAAAGAGCTCGTCTGCCGCAAAGCAAACGAGCTCGGAGAAGGAATTAAAGGAACAAGCTGCATGCCTTCATCTGCAGCGCGGGTCCCAATCTCTTTATGAGAAGAGCGGAATCAAGCCGTAAATGAAGATCGCCAGAATGATCACCGGAATCACAAAGCGGACAAACTGGTACCAAAGGTTGTAAACGGAACCGTGAAGCTTGCCGCCATTGGTAATTTCATCGAGCGCCTGATTCTTCATGGCCCAGCCGACATAAAGCGCCGCGCCAAGTGCTGTCACGACGAAGCAGATGTTGCCGGAAATAAAGTCATAAGCATCGAAGACGGAGCGATTCAGGATTCGAACATCGGCCAGCGGTCCGTCACTCAGAATGCAGGGAAGATTGCCGAAGATGAAAGTGAAGATCAATGCAGTGTTGATGGCATTGACGTAGAGGAAGCCGAACTTTTCATGCAGCACCGAGATGATGACCTGATAGATGGTAATGGAGGTAGTCAGGGCGGCAACGACGAGCAGCAGGAAGAACACAATGGCGAAGAAATTCCCAAAAGCCATGTGCGAGAAGGCAATGGGAAGCGTCTTAAAGACGAGCGAAGGACCGGAATCCGGGCTCAGGCCGGCGCTGAAAAGCGACGGGAAAATCATGAAGCCAGCCAGAATGGCGATCAGCGTGTTGATGATGCCGGTAATGACGGCGGTCTTCACCATGCTTTCATCTTTCTTGAGATGACTCGAAAGGGTGATCATGACGCCGAAACCAAGGGAGAGTGCAAAGAACACCTGCCCGAGCACGTCAAGGAGGAGCTTGCCCGAAAGCTTGCTGAAGTCGGGCATCAGATAAAAGCGAACGCCTTCCCAAGCGCCGTCGAGCGTTAGATTGCGGGCAACCATCACGATGAGGCAGAGGAAAAGCAGCGGCATTAAGAATTTCACCGATCGTTCAATGCCCGCGATAATGCCCTTGCGGAGAATCACCCAGTTGATCAGCACAAAGACGGCTGTGCAGATGGTGATCATGAGGGGGGCTTGCTCAATATTGGCGTGGTAGAAGGTGCTCGTCAGCTCTTTGGTGACTGGGGAGGAAAGGTCAAGACCGCCCTCTATGCCAAAAAGTCCAAGAATCAGGTGGTAGATATAGGTTATGACCCAGCCGCCTAACGGCATGTAGTAGGACAAGATGCCGAATGCACCCAGAATGCCTGTGTAGCCGAAGAACTTCCAGAGCGGAGAGTATTTAGAGCCCTCAGGCAGAAAGGCGTCGATACTGTTGGCCTGCCCGCGGCGGCCAATGACATTTTCGACGAGGATGATGGGAATGCCCACAAAAAGCATCACCAAAATGAACATCAGGACGTAGGCACCGCCGCCGTTCTGACCAACGAGATAGGGGAAGCGCCAAGTTGCGCCGAATCCAATCGTAGCGCCCGCTACGGTCAGAATATAGGTCAGACGACTGCTCCAGGTTTGTCGTTGTTCCATGCCGTATCCTTTTAATTGTTTCTGCAGGATGGATGTCGAGGGTATCCGCATCCCGCATATGCCTGCCGTCATTCCATACGGATGACGGCAGGTGTTTGAAGCAGCGGAGTCGGTATGAAACCCAACGATGAAGCACCTCAGTTCTGCGCTATAAGCCGCGCGAACTGATCCAAACTGCAAAAAACGTAAGTTTATACGATGCGCAAGGCGCGCCGCCGTTTGCGCACCCAGCTAACTCGTATTCATACATGCAGGTTTCGGCAGGTGTTCAGCACCGGTGATTTGGTCAAAATATTATTCAACATAATAGTCGTTATGTTGAATAATGAAGATTTCATCCGATTTTCTCATCCGTATGAAGATTTATACTGTCGTTCTTACGGTGCTCATACAGCTTCATTTTTTTCAAATAAATCGGAGAGCTTCAATGCGTCAGTGTATGGATGCAGAAAATCTGCATCGCCGCCTGAAAAAAATTCTGGGTCAAGTCCAGGCCATTGACCGCATGATTGATGAAGATGTCCCCTGCGAAGATGTCCTCGCCCAAATCAATGCTGCCAAGTCAGCTCTGCACGGCTGCGGCCGCGTTGTTCTTGAGGGACATATCAAACACTGTGTGCGTGACGGCATTGAACATGGTGATGCCGACAAAACCATTGACAGTTTTACCAAAGCGGTTGAACGCTTCGCCAACATGACTTAACGGCTTGCTGGTTTGACGTACTTCCCAACGAAATGAGCGGCTAATTGCCGCTCTTTTTTCTGGACTGCGGCTGGATGTGCAGATTGGAACCGCTCGATTTCGCTTGCGTACCGGTACCCCTATAAGTATCATGCGTGTGCAACGAATACCCATAGGGGTATATCGAAACGGTTTTCGGTCAGCCTAAGCGGGGTCGAAAACGCGGCAAACCTCATCCCCTGCAGTCATGAAATCCTTCGTCAGCAAACTCGTCGATGGCCTTGAAAATCTTCTCGGGCTCGGCGGCATGAAACGCGACATCGCCTTTCTCATTATTTCGGGCGCTGCCCTCCTACTAAGTCTCTTTGACGCTCCGCTTCCCTTCTCCGCCGCCTGGGCAGCCATCATCCTCTGCGGCGTGCCGATTGTCACCGAAGCCTTCATCGGCATCATTACGAAATTTGATATCAAAGCGGACCTTTTGGTCTCCCTTGCCCTAATTGCCTCGGTCATTATTGGAGAAGATTTCGCTGCTGGCGAAGTGGCGTTCATTATGCAGTTGGGGAGCCTCCTCGAAGAACTCACCGTTGCCAAAGCTCGTGCCGGCATTGAAAAGCTCGTGCATCTCACTCCTCAGAAAGCTCGGTTAATCACCGCTCAGAACGAGCAGATTGTGCCGGCCGAAGCCGTTAAAGTGGGGGACCTCCTCCGTGTTTTCCCCGGGGAGACGATTCCGGTTGACGGCGTGATCATCTCGGGTCATACGTCCGTGAACCAAGCCGTTATGACCGGTGAATCGCTTCCTGTTGACAAAGCGCCGGGCGACGAAGTCTCGAGCGGTACAGTCAATCAATTCGGTGCTTTTGACATGCGTGCCGCCAAAGTGGGCGAAGACAGCTCCATTCAGCGCATTATTCGTTTGGTTCAGTCGGCTGATGCCGGCAAAGCCAAGATTGTCGGCATCGCGGATCGCTGGGCCACTTGGATTGTCGTCATCGCCCTAACCTCTGCCGCACTCACTTGGTTTTTCACCGGCGAAATTATCCGCGCGGTGACGATTCTCGTCGTTTTTTGCCCTTGCGCACTGGTCCTGGCGACGCCGACGGCCATCATGGCTGCCATTGGGAACGCAACGAAACACGGTTTTCTCGTCCGTGAAGGCGACGCGCTCGAACGTCTGGCTGCAGTTACCAAGATCACTTTTGATAAAACAGGGACGCTCACTTACGGAGCGCCCAAAGTAGTGCATGTTGAATCGATTTCGGCTGATTTCACTGCGGATGACCTCTATGCCGTCTGCGCTGCTGCAGAACAATTCTCCGAACACCCGCTTGGCAAAGCGGTAGTGCGGTGCTTTAAGAGCGATGTCCGAGCTGCCATTGATCCGTGTGAAGCTTTTGAAATGCTGCCGGGCCGAGGCGTCAGTGCCTCCGTTAATGGTCATGCCGTATTGGCCGGCAGCCGGGAGCTCCTTGCTGAACACGGCGCTGCAGTGCCCGAAGAAGCTGAAGCCGCGGTTCAAACGCATCTGAGTCAGGGCCACACGATTGTTTATATTGCCGTCGATCAGAAAATGGTCGGCTACGCAGCGCTCGCCGATACCGTTCGAAATGAAGCGGCTCAAATGGTTGCAGCTCTTGAAGGGCTCCATGTTTCGCCCGTGCTCTTAACCGGCGATCATCACAGCGCCGCACAAGCCATTGCCGGGGAACTCGGCATTCGCGACGTACACGCCAACTGCCGTCCTGCAGACAAATTGAACTGGATCAGCACCTATCAAAAGCGTCTGGAAAACGTCTGCATGATCGGCGACGGCATCAATGATGCCCCTGCTCTGAAGAAAGCCAATGTCGGTGTTGCCATGGGCGGCATTGGGAGCGACATTGCCGTGGATGCTGCTGACATTGTGCTCGTCGATGACGATGTCAAAGAGCTGCCGCACCTCATTGCGCTCTCTAAGCGCATGCTGACAACCATCAAGGTGAACATGAGTTTCTCGATGATTTTGAACTTCATCGCGATCATTCTGGCGATGCTGGGCATTCTCAATCCGGTCGTCGGCGCACTGGTGCACAATGCCGGCTCAGTGCTTGTCATGATCAACTCGGCCTTCCTGCTCAAATGGAAGCGCCGGTCAGCTTAAAGCTGCTCGCTTTTTGAAAATCGGGCTGATGCATCGCTGCGGTGCATCGCTGCGGTGCATCAGCCCTGTTCGTAAAGATAACGGCGTTGTCGGCTCAAAGATCATGCTCGGAAATAATGAGATGCTCTGAAATCTCATCAGTCCCTTTAAACCGTCAACGCCGTTTTATGCGGAGCCTTCCCTCCCAAAGTTTCTAAGGCGAAAGAGCCAAATACCGCAGAAGCGCCTTGGCTCTCGCCCGCAAAAACCAATTAGAAGCGGTGCTGCAGACCGACCGTTCCGAAGATCTGATTGAAGCGGTCAACCGTATCGAGCAGCTTGTCGCCGTCAGAATATGAGACGCCCGAATAAAGCTGCGTGCGCTTGGAGAGGTTGTAGTAGTACATGAGCGAAGCCTGATAGGCCGTGCCCTTCGTTTCCTTCATGTTGGTTGAAATGCCCTTCCAATCGGCGTTAATGACGCCCAGACCTGCGCTGAAGAAATGTGCTCCCATCGGATAACCTACGCTCACGAAACCGACTGTCAGGTCCATGCCGTCTTCGGAATCGGCGTAATTCGTCGATCCGCCGACGCCTTTAATCATATCGGCCATGTCCGGCGCGCCGCCGATTCGCCAATCATTGCTGCCTTTATAGAAAATGGCTGAAACAGCCGGGCCGCCAAAATCGTAGCTCCCGAGGATATGAATGCCGGTCGTTTCGTTTTTGCGAGGTTTCGTGCCGTCAGTATGGCTGCTGGGACGCTCCCAGTTGAGCACCGTACCGATACGAAGTGACTGACCCGTCCACCCGAAGGCGGCTTGAATCACATGATTGTTGTTGGACCAGCCGTATTCAGTTTCTTCGCTGCTCGAACCATTGGAATAAAAGCCCTGAACGAAGAATCCGTCGTCGCCGTTCGTACGGAAGGCGATGGCATTGTCCATTTCACCCACGTTGAAGACCATGGCGGCCGGTGCCATGCCGGGCAGTCCGGACGCTGTCATATTCGCGCGGAGCTTGCGGAAGACCGAATACGGATCGGAAGCACACGTGAAGGTTGAAATTCGGCCCATTGAAACTTCAATCTGACTGTTGCCCGCATAAAGACGAGCTACGCGATTGAAGAGACGGTCGTTTTCCCACATGGCGCCCGAATCAGTGCTGTAGCCGTTTTCGAGCTGAAACCCCACATAAAGACCGTTGCCCAAATCTTCTCGGCCGGTAATGCCGAAGTGCGAATCGGTCGGCGTCTGCTTGTATTGCGCCATACCGACATTTCCGTTGTCGGCTCCTTCAGTCTTTTGGTAGTAAAGACCAGTGGCAACCAGGCCGTACACATTGACGTCGGCTGCTTGAGCGGCAAACGGCATGATGCCGGCTGCGGCAGCGGCGGCCAGAATGGCCTTGCTGATAGGCTTGAGTTTCATTTGTGAGCTCCTTTATTTCCTGCGGAGTTGGTCTTGTCCGCAGGCTGCAAAAAAATTGAGGCTGTTCATCTGAAGCCGAGTGATACTGGTGAATTCATCAGCTTGCGGCTTCAGAGGAAGTTGTGCGAAGACGCGTCGACCCTCTTGCGATTCCATGAAACACAATGTGATGAGAGTCGAACGGCTCAGCGCGGCGGCGGATTAGTGCGTGAAGGCTTGTTCAACGCTGATCGGGAATGCCTGATAGCCCATGACCGAGTTGATTTTCAGTTCAACAGCCGGCTTCGTTTCACCCCAGCGGTATTCCGTGAGATACGGATGAGCCGGTTCTTCCTTAACGTTGGGACCGGCGGACGGGCCGAGCAGACCAGCGGTGGAATAGAACACTACGACGGAGTTTTTGTCGGCCATGTACTTCGTGATGCCGGTCACCGGGCTGAAATATTCGTGGCCAAGGTCCTTGCCCACTTCCCAGAGCTGCTGCACGGTCATCTTCTTCTGATCGATCTTGTAGATCACCCCGCGGGTGTACTTTTCTTCGGCGAGTGCGGGCTGCTCCAGACCACGGCCGTCGCCGTTGTCGAAGACCGACAGAATCAGGGTATCCGCATCAGACATTTCGTCGATCCGGTAGGCCGTGTGCTGGGTCCATGTCCAGTCAAAATTGCCTTCGCACTTACCGTTCTCGCACTTGATAGGCTTGCCGTCTTTATCAACAGGCTGCAGAACTTTTTCTGCCCAGCCCTTCTTCCAGCCGTCCGGGGCGCCGAGAATCCACTTCACTTTCTTATCGCGGCCAATCTTGATGGCGGCGGACTGGTGGCGGGACGAAATGATGATCGAGTCATCCGTCGGATCGTAGTCGACGGAATTGACGTGGGCCCAGTTGCGGCCTGCGCCGACACCTACAACGTCACCAAAGTTGTCGCTTTTATCCATTTCGGCAAGTTCAGCGGCGCTGATGGTCTGACCGGCCTTGGAGGCATCAATATTGAGACACACTGCGCCCTGATCGAGCGTCTTGATGACGTTGTCACGGTACGGATCCAGAATTTCCATCAGGCGGAAATCGTCAACGACGCGGCCGTCCTGATCAATTTCAACGATAACGTCGCGAACCGTATGAACGCGGCGGCCGTCGGCACGACGATAGTCCGCGGAGCCGACGCGCAGGAAGGAATGTCCGTTCTGTGCGTTGTCAAAGGAGTGCGAGAAATCCGAATAACCCGAGGGCAGTCGACGGTCATATACCTTGCGGCCGATGAGATCGTACTTGCAGTAGTTCTGGCCGTAGCCCCAGGTGAGCGCGCCATCCTTGGTCTGCTGGAACCCCATGAAGTATCCCGATTTCCAGGGATTCTCGTTGTCGCCGATCTCCTGATCCAGGAGCCACCAGCGGACTTCGCCCTTCGTGTCGATGATGCCGATATTGGAATTAAAGGCCCATTCCACCGCGCCGCCGGACGGGTTGTTCCAAACGAAGCGGCTGCCAACAGGCATGGTGCTCATGAGTTGCGAATTGATGAGGTACAGGCGATCGGAAAAATCCGGATCAACATGAACGGGCTTGACTTCAAATGGCTTTACCTGATTGGGCATGCCGGTTGAAACCGTGTACACACTCGGCACATAAAACCGATAGGTATCTTTGAACTTTTCAGACTTGCCCTGGAACGTGCGCGTGTAGCTCACTTCGACGGTGTTCTGCCAATCCGGATAGAGACCGAAAACCGGAATGCCGGCGTGTGTCTTCAATTCTGTGCGGGAAACTTTATAAGTAATCTCCTGACCGTTCGTCTTCGGCACGATGCGGACGGTGACATCCGAAAGATCGTAGCCAGCGTCACGGATGACAGCAGTGAGCGGTGCCACTTTGTACGGATTGACAATCACTTCGCCAATGTTGCCCTGCACCGGATACGTAACGTGAGGACCCGATGGGCCGCCCATAGCCATGGCGGGGGTTGAAATGGACAGCATCATGGCAGCCGCAGCGACGGCTGCACAGATTGGGACAATCTTCTTCATTTGTTTCTCTTTAATTGATCCGATAACGCTGCCGGAAACAATGTTCCGGAATGAATCAAAGTTTAGAAAACCAAACAAAGTATAAAAATTGTCGAATTTCCGCTATCGACACGCACGGCTTGCAACATCGGCTTTCATGTTTAGAAAGACGCTGCTGATCGGCGAAAGGCGGTGCTGTCCCTTTATGGAGGGCGTATTTTTTTGGGAATAGCTTGTTCACCCTACTTGCTGCACACCGAGCAGATTGAAGCGGCTTCAAGCGACGCCATGGCTTCACGCCACCCCGCTTCATCGTCAGAGCAATACCGGCTCCATCGTCGTCTGGCGCAGCTAATCAGGAAAGAACGCACCCACTGCCGGAGCGGATCCGCATCGGTGCGCACGCTCCAATAGAGATGCGGCACCCACGGCGGAATCACAATATCTTTTGGCTTCAATGCAGCGAGGGGCAAGCGTTCCGTCAAAATTTCAGCGAGCGGAATGGGATGAATGGTGTATCCGTCAGAATCTAAAAGCGACCATGCGTTGGCCAAAAAGAACGGCGATTGGAGAAACCGCTGCGAAGAAATTTCATGAAACGGCATGATCATGGCGCTCAGTCCCGACGGCTGACTCACTGTAGGAATCACCATCGGATATCGCGCCAGCTCCTCTGGGCCGACGATGCCGTCAGGCACCTCGCAAAGCGGGTGATCTTTGCGAACCAAAACACAGTGGGGAGCAGCAAGCAGCAGACGCTGACGCAGCGAGGGATCTGCAGGCAGATGCGGATCGCAGGCATACATGAAGTCAACCGCACCAGATCCCAATCCGGCAGCAGACTGACTGCTCAAAGGCACGATTTCGATACCGAGCTTCGGCGCGCGCTGATGAAGTTCCTTGAGGAACGGCATGATAAAGACCATGGCCGTGTTGTCGACGGCAGCAATGCGGATGACTTCACTGCTTTCAAGAATATTGAGGGTGGATGCTCCTCCTAGAAGTGCATCGAGCGCTTTAAAAACATTTTGCAGACGCGGCAGCCGCTCCAGAAGCTGGGGAGACGGCACCATCTGCGGGCCATGCCGGCTGAAAATTTCGGTTCCGAAAATAGCCCTCGCGTCAGCAAGCAGTCGGGAGGCTTGCGAAACGGAGAGTTTCATCGCTGCTGCAGTCTTCGTGAGGGACTGTGTATTGCTCAGAA